>JACXTT010000092.1_pt1 | contig 131188 bp, 93 predicted proteins | sample 9270951 | NCBI WGS metagenome assembly JACXTT01 (sample SAMN15532306, study PRJNA645909) | rock metagenome | isolation source: weathered quartz diorite | place: Puerto Rico | collected 2017-06-21 | reverse complement strand
CACCGTGATCGATATTGTTTGGGTGGTATGTGCGCTAAAATAGCCCAATGTCGCCGGCGAAATATTGGTTGGCGGATCAGCGGGCGTTACCCCGCCCCCCGGCCCATTTGTGCTTTGTTGTGATATCGTATACCAATAGGTGTATATCGGTTTATCTATACATTGCATTTCAACTTTAACTACATCACCGCTATGGATATCGGTATTACTGCCACCAAACAGATCCAGATGAACATATTTACCGTCATTAAATTGATCGTTATCGGCATAAACGGTTTTAACCTCAACGCCATTTACATACAATACAAAACGATACTGATTGGCAATACCCGCCGGGTCCTGGTAATGGACAGTGATCTGCTTTTTATTGGAACCGGTCGCACTGTTTTTCGAGGTAACCGAATCCAGTTTAACTACCGATGGCATAACGGAGGTTGCAGTGTAGGTTGATCCTCCCGTTTTAACGCTCATGGTATAAGTATTTCCAGCCACACCTGCTACAGCGCTTACCGAATAAGTGCCTGCGGGGCTTTCCATAAAGGGGTATGTGTTGCCGTTCTGATCGGTAACTAAAACCGTAGCCCCGGTAACCGCCGGGTAAGTATTGGTATTGCTGAGTGAAACATTCCTGCTGATCTTGATGATCTGCTGCCCACTTACATTGGTAATGTTACCTTCAATAACCAATTCGCCAACGTTGCTGCCTGTTTCCACATTAACCACTTTAGAACAGGAAGTTATTGATGCAATAATTATAAATGCTTTTATAAAGCTTAAAAATCTCGTTTTCATTGCTGCTTAAAATTTAAAGTTCCAGGTTACTGATGGTATCGGTGTAGAGAAAATACTGGTTTCAACTGCTTCGGTAGTACCGGGTACCGTTTTACTATCGCGGAAAGTTATGCTGTAAGGGTCCCAATGGCCATAAACATTATACAAGCCAAATGTCCAGCTTGAGTGGTATTTTAAGTGTTCCTTACCTTCCAGCGTGAAGCCGATATCTAAACGGTGGTTGGCCGGTTCGCGGTACCCGTTGCGCTCCGAGTACGAAAACGTAGTTAAACCGCCAACTTCATATTTCCCGGTGGGATACGTAACCGCATTACCCGTGCTGTAAATAAACGAGCCCGAGAACGACCAGCGTTTGCTTAACTGGTAAATGCCCACCAGCGAAAAATCATGTGTCCGGTCTTGCCTGGCCGCATACCAGTTACCGTTGTTGATGGCGGCAAACTGATTTTCGGTCTTCGATAAAGTATAACCCAGCCAGCCATTAAAACGCCCGTATTTCTTTTTCAGAAATAACTCCAGGCCGTAAGAGCGCCCTTTGCCAAAAGTCAGTTCTGATTCCACATTCTGATTAGCGATCAACTCCGCCCCGTCTTTGTAGTCTATCTGGTTTTGCATCCACTTATAATATACCTCGGCCGAAAACTCAAACTGGTTATCAGCAAAATTCCTGAACCAGCCCGTCGAAACCTGATCGGAAATTTCGGGCTTGATATTATTGCTGCTCATCACATACAGATCGGTAGGCGTACTGGTGGTTGAATTGGTAAGCACGTGAATATTTTGCGTATTGCGGCCATAAGAAGCCTTGATCGAGCTCTGATCGCTCAATTGGTAGCTGGCCGAAATACGTGGCTCCAAATTGATATAAGTTTTAACATTTTGCCCCAAAGAATAGCTTTGTGATTTGAGTATGCTACCGTCAGCATTATAAGTACTGAACGTACCCGGTCCGTTCAAGAAAAAGCCGCTTAACCTTGCGCCGTATTCAATCGATAATTTATTGGTCGGTGTCCATTCATCACTCAAATAAGCAGCACCTTCAAAACCATACCTGTTTTCGGTGGAAACATTGTTAAAGCTGGAACTGCCCGTAGAGGATATCGCACCCGGGTCTATGGTATGATGCAATACATTCACACCGAATTTCAGATGATGGGTATCGCTCAAATTATATTGCAGGTCTTCTTTCAGGTTTAGATCGGTTATTTTTGATGTGGCCTCAAAACCATTATCTGTAGATAAACCCTGGATCACATAATTATAGTTGCTGTAAATCAGCGAGGTATTGGAGAAAAGCTTGTTGCTAAAAATGTGATTAAACCTAATGGTACCTGTGGTATTACCCCAATTGGTTCCGAAAACATCTTTAAGGCCCAGCACATCCTTACCAAAGTAACCCGAAATAAACAAAGCGTTTTTATCATCAAAGTGATAATTGGCTTTGGCATTCAGATCGTAAAAATAAAGTGAGCTTCCATTTATGCTCGAATCTTTTGAGGCCTTGGTAAACAGGTCAAGGTAAGTGCGCCTGGCGCTAATCATAAATGAACCTTTATCTTTGACGATAGGCCCTTCTACCTTGATGCGCGAAGCGATCAAACCAATACCACCCTGAACGGTGTAATCCTTATTATTACCCTCATTCATTTTAACATCTAGTACCGAAGACAGGCGGCCACCATATTCAACCGGCATGCCGCCACCTTTGTAAATGCTCACATCCCTTATCGCATCCGAGTTGAAAGTGGAAAAGAAACCAAATAAATGCGATGCGTTGTAAACGGTAGCTTCATCCAGCAGAATAAGGTTTTGATCAGATGCGCCACCGCGAACATAATAGCCTGAATTACCCGCACCAGCCGTTTTGATACCGGGCATCAGGGTGATGGTTTTTAAAATATCTTTTTCGCCCAACACCACCGGCACCTGGTTGATCTGAGCCATGTTTAATTTTTCAACGCCCATTTGTGGCGAAATGATCTGGTCGTTACTCGGCCTGTTGCCACTAATCACAACCTCCTGCAAATTGCTTTTGGCATTTAGCGCCAGATTGATCACTTTATTGGCGCCCAGGCTGATCTTTTGAACGACAGCCTCGTAACCTACATAACTAAACTGAACACTGTAAGTGCCTTCGGGTGCTGATAGCGAATAAAAACCATAGCTATTGGTGCTGGCACCGGTTGTATTCAATTCTAAAATACGAATGCTGGCACCGATCAGCGTTTCGCCGGTCGCAGCGTCTTTAAGTGTCCCGCTGATGGTATATTTCTTTTGTGCAAAAACCGGCAATGCAAAAAAGAGCAGGAGAAAAAATAAGGGATTTTTGATCATATATGCTTGATTGAATGATATTATCCTGCAAAGAAATTACGCAGGGCCTATTCAAAAAAGCGCTATAGATACATGGGCATAAAACATAGATGGAAATGCCGATTAAATAGATGGCGTAAAAAGCAAAGTCTTTGAGACACCTTACAGTTCGACAGCGATTAGCCCCATTTGCTGATAAACTGCAAAAACGGCTCTTTGTATTGCTCGGTAACGGGAATAGTAGTTTCACCAATTTGAACCGAGTTTTTGGTAACTGATCTTATTTTTTCCAAAGCGACAATAAACGAACGATGGATACGTAAGAAATCCTTTGCCGGAAGCTTTTCTTCCAATACCTTTAGACTGGTGAGGGTTAAAAGCGGTTTGGCTTCGTTCACCACAAAAACTTTTACATAGTCTTTTAAGCCTTCGATATACAAAATATCCTGTAGATCCACTTTTACCAACTGGTAGTCCACTTTTAAATAAATATACTCCTTTTCGGCAGGTGCAGCCACCGGCGTGGTTTTCACAAGCGATGCATCACCCCGTAAAGAAAAATACTCCAGTGCCTTAGCCGCCGCCCTCGAAAAATCCACAAAATTAAATGGCTTCAAAAGATAATCCAGCGCTTCTACCTTGTAACTCTCTAAAGCGTATTGGTCAAAGGCGGTAGTAAATATGACCCGTAGCTTTTGCTTACGATCAGACTGGTTAATGATCCTTGCCAACTCCACCCCGCTGAGGTGCGCCATCCGGATATCTAAAAACGCCAATTGTATAGCAGGGTTTTCATGAATAACCTTCATGGCTGCTACCGCGTTGGAAAACGAACCTTCCAGTTTCAGGTAGGGTATCTGCCCGATATACGAACAGATCAGGTTCAGTGCTATAGGCTCGTCATCAACGGCAATACAGGATATCATCATGATTGAATGAGCATTAATTGTGTGGTAAACTCGCGCGCCTTATCATCCCGTTCTGTTTTTAAAACATATTTTTCCGGGTAGATCAGGTCCAGCCTGCGCCGCGTATTCGCTAAACCGATGCCGTTGCTTTCTTCCAGGTTTTCCGCACTCTCGTCAAATATGGAATTACGGACTTCTAACCTCAAGGTATTTTCAACCTGGCTAATGCCAATAAAAATATAACTCGGGTAAATATTGCTGATGCCATGCTTATAGGCATTTTCAATATAAGGCAAGAACAGCATAGGGGCCAGTTCGATATTGTTAAGTGTTTTGGGTTTTTCGAAAATGATCTGTGCCTGTTTAGGCATCCGTAATTGCATCAGGCTGATGTAATCCTGTACAAACTCAATCTCCTTTTCCAGCGTTGTAAAATCGTTCTTGGTATCATAGAGCACATAACGCATCATGTGCGAAAGGTTGTAGATAGACTCGCGCGCCGATTTGATGTCTGTGTCTGTCAGGGCATAAATGGTGTGCAGTATATTAAAAAAGAAATGTGGGTTGATCTGTGCTTTCAGGAAGGCCAGTTCTGTGCTCACCTTTTCTTTGGCGGCGTCCTGATTTTTCGCTTTTTCAGTGTTCAGTTTTTGAGTAATGCCAATAATGGAGCTTATACCGAATATGATCATTGTGATCACAATAACGCCGAAACCTACTGCCGGGCTATTCTTGTAATGCATATGGTCATGGTTTTTAAGGAGTACTTTATCCATGATTTCCGCAATATCAAATAAATTGTCCAGTCCCTTATTCAGTAAAAACATGCCTGCATGCGCCACAAAAACGATCAGCGCAAAGCGAAAACCTTTTCCATTGTACAATATCCGCGGCACAAGGATGTACAGGTTAAGATAAAACAACCCGGCCCAGCACAAAAAATCAATGCTTTCCTTCAACCAAAATACAGCAGGAAGAGGAACTAACCAGGTCAGGGGCAGCATTGCAAAAACCATGAACCCCAGGAAGGTCAGAAAATGTACAGATAGCAGCAGCCTTTTTAATTTCACCAGGACGATCAGTTAAACCTGTGCAATTGACTAAATTAAGTTCATATTTAAAACAGCCGTCGATAGAACCACCGGAAAAATAGATGAAACAAGCGTTTTGATATATTGAGATGATTACAGAAACATCACAGTAATAAATCTGCTGATGATTTATATAACCAAAGACCTGTCAAATTTCTATTCTTAATGTCTTACGAGTTAAATTACTTTATTGTCAATTTCCCGCAAAATTATCTACGATTTTCGTTTCATAATTTCCTTAACTATTGCCAAAATCGCAGAAATATGTTCTAACCGGCTCCCTTTGTCCCCGCTTAAAGGAGATGCCCAGTTTTAGGCATCTCCTTTTCTATTTTACACAAACGCCCGTTTATGTTTTATTTAACACTAAATTCCTTACGAAAAAATCGGTTCGAAATTTTTTTCTTATGTCTTTAAGCTGATACTGGTTTTTTGAGTAAAATGCTTAAAACATTTAAAATCAATAGCATTGGTGTTCGACATCCCTTTATGCATTAAATATTAGAATGTAATCCCATTTTGTTTCCCTCCGAGTCTATAAATTGAGCAATGAAACCAAATTCTCCATTAGCTCCATTTTTTATTTTGGGATGAATAATTTTCCCGCCAGCCGCTTCTATTCTTAGCAGAGGAATATCTAAATCTTCATTCCTGTCCAGGTAAACAATTCTACCTGTATCAGATGGTATGTACCCTTCTCCCTCAATAATTGCTCCCCCGGCTCCAAGTGCATTGGGGTCTACAGGAAATATACAATACTTCCCCCTGGGCATTGAAACAGGGATCATTTCAATATTAAAAATAGTTTCGTAGAATTTTTTTGCCCTATCAAGGTTAATAGCAGGTATTTCCACCCAATAAATTGTGTTTCTCATTTTTTGTGTTTGTTTAATTGTTAGTTAGTTGTTACGTAAAAAAATTATAATTAAAGTGCTAATTTTCAATTGGATCGAAGAACGCTCAAAAATTATCAGGCATTCCTTTGCCTTCTGTAATATATTTAAACAAGCTTGTCTTGATATAATTCGTCCACGAAGCCATGCATTGCTCGCCGCAATTCAATTCGACTAATCCAAGGTGTGTGAAAACTATCTGTACCGAATTCTGGACTGTAGGGATAATATTCCAGATAATTCGAGTGCCGGTCCATTCATTTAATGAATCATTCCATGGTAAGTTACAGTCTTTGACCAGCCAGATTAGGAGCTTACCGGGAATAGACTCAATTATTTCAAAAGTCTTCCAGGTTGTACCAAGACGTACCGTAAAAACATCATTTAGATGATGTGTGTTTCGTTCAACGCCTGAAATCCACCACTTTGACACTTCGCTTATTTTCTCAAATGCTTCGAGCGGAGTGATGTTCGCATTTATGCTATAGGTAAACTGTTGTTGTGCCATTTCTTTTTTTTACAAAGAAAGGGCGTGAGAAATGTTAGAAATAGTAAAAATCGGAACTGGGCCTACACATTGTAGAATAATCGACCCCATTTATTTGCATCTTCCCCGAAGTATTTTGGTGTTAACCCCGTGTAACGCTTAAAGTCTTTAATATAATGCGTTTGATCATAATAGCAGTTGTAATAAGTGCTATTAGCTGCCGGGCGCTTACTTTGGAAGTCGAGAAGCTCATAACAATTTCTAAATCTAATAAGCGATGATAATTCCTTTGGGCTAATACCAAGCTTCTCTTTGAATTTTATATTAAGCCACCTGGCACTATAACCGGTTAGTCTTTCCAATTCTTTTAGACTGATAGAACCGCCTGAAATTTGAATTCTTTTTACGCCATATTCAAATATATCGTCGGTTACTGGATGTTCAAATAATACAAGAAGGAACTGCTGAAACAGTGCTATCTTGTGGTCTAATTGTTCTTCATTGGCAATACGCTCCTCCCACCGTTGTGCAACGTTTCCCAACAAATCTGAAAGAGAAAACACTTTGTTACGAATTTCCGTAAGTGGATGATGAAAAAATCGATAAGCACGATACGGACTGAATTCCGCACAAATAGTACCAGAGCTGCCATCCGAGGCAATATCCATCTGAAACGCCTTGTCCATAATTCCTGTAACTGTGAATGAGTGTTCCTTAGTCAGATGTTGCGCACCTTCAACCCTGGCTCTGATACCATTTTTGAATGGTAGGGCAAGTTTGATACGGTCATTAGGAATGATCAACCCCAAGTCGTGTTCAGGCACATTATTACTACTTTCAAAAACCCAAAGTTTTGAAAGATAACCTTTAAGCAAGGGATGGCAATTAATGTGTTTGAATTGAAAGTTCAAAATCAAAAAGCAGTTGTGGATAGTTCACACTTTTATTTTACGAAATTAACTATACTTTGCACTTCATCCTATTTTATCGTATCTAAAAAAGTCAAAAAAGGGATAAGGTGTTCGATTGCAATCCCTCCCTCTCCGCAAACAATAATGCCGGGCTTTCGCCTGGCATTTATCATTTTAGCGCCCAGCATGGTGGGTATGTATCCTGTTGTAATTCAACTCTCCCGGCAACCTGTTACGCAAATATCATCATAAGTATTATTAAAAAACGCAAGCTAATTCAGGTCGGTCCCGGTCAGAAATTATAAACACCCTGACGATTTTTATTTTATCAACAAGAAATATATTTTTTATCACATTGCAGGTGATATTGATTTTCAATTATTTAATTAACCCAGGCGTAATTTTATCATTAAACACATGTAACATAATTATTATAATTTGTTTTTTCAAAAAGTATTTTTTTTCAAAAAAAGTATTTTTAGCTTTACTATTATCAACCAATGAAAAAACAACCTTATGAAAAAGACATTCGACGAGATCCGGGTGCTATTCCCTGAGATCGACCTAAAAACCCAATCATCAACCAAGGGTGGCAACACCTATGTACAGATCTCCAATCAGGTATATTCGTATGTGGTGAGTACCAACGCGGGTAATTATACACATACACAATACGAAACTGTTTATACCTATTGGAATGGCGATTTTGACACATCAACCATTGTGGCCGAAACCGTTACCGTACAAGACCCGGCGTACAATATAATAAGCACCCGAAGCTGGGATACAGGCATGGAGGGTTACATCATATCAAATTACGACAAACCAAAATGGCAGATACCCAGTTCCGTCCCACCGCCGGTAACCCCTGACTATGGTTTCGATTTCCAGGTAACCCACGAAGGTTTTAAATATAATTCTGACGGATATGATGCCTGGGGCTACGATCAAAACGGGTACGACGAGTTTGGGATGAATAAACAGGGGTATGATCAAAATGGGTTTGACATTTACGGTTATGATAAAGATGGCTTTAACGCTGCCGGCTACAATACCAATGGTTACAACAGGCAAGGTTATGATGCGGACGGGCTAAACCCGTATGGGCTTACACAGGCCGAAGAGGATTCGATCTATATGAACGGTGGCAGGGACGCGAACGGCTTTGATTCTGAGAATTTAAGTGAGGCGGGGTACAGCCCTGATGAATATGCAGCTGCAGGCGGATATATCGACGGATTTAACTCACTGGGTATAAGTATCGAAGGCTACAGCATGTTAGATTATGTTGCGGGCGGGGGTTATGTAAATGGGTTTAACCCGGCTGGGTTAAGCGCCGCCGGCTATACTGCTGGCCAGTACGAGGCGGCAGGTGGATATATTGACGGGTTTAATGCCGAAGGTATTAGCGTTGCGGGGTATAGCGAATTCGACTACATTTCTAACGGAGGATATGTAAACGGATTTGACCCATTTGGTATTAGCGCTGCCGGGTATGCAGCCAATGACTATGCCATGGCTGGTGGTTATATTAACGGATTTAATGCCGAGGGCGACAGCATAGAGGGCCATACCGAGGCAGATTACGAGGCAAATGACGGCTTTGTTGACGGCCTGAGCATTGCCGGGTATACACAGGCCGATTATGATGCCAATGGCGGCTATATTAATGGATTTGACCCGAACGGTTTAAGCGCAGCCGGTTTTACACAGCAGGAATATAACGAAAGTTTTGGCTATATCAACGGCTACGACCCCGAAGGTTACGATGCCAATGGTTTTAATGCCGACGGGTTAAGCGCTTCGGGACATTCGGCCGAAGAGTATGCCGCCGGTGATGGCTATATTGACGGGTACGACCCATTTGGCTATGACGCCAGTGGCTTTGATGCTGCTGGCTTTAATGCCGGGGGCTTTGATGCTTCGGCTTATACCGTTCAATTAGATAATACATCAGGCAACTATTATTATGATGGGCGCGACTACTGGAATGCCAAGGGCTACGACCCTCAGGGTTATAATGCCCAAGGATTTAATGCCGAGGGTATGAGCGCCTGGGGATATTCACAAGCAGATTACATAGCCGGCGGCGGTTATGTAAATGGTTATAACCAGCACGGGTTCGATAAAGATGGTTTCAATTCGTGGGGGCTAAACCAAATGGGCCTTACACGTGCGCAAATCAACGGCAATCAGTCAGTTTTTGGGCAATGGGAAAACGGGTATTTAAGTGGCTCCTATTCAAAGGCCGTTAATCAGTTTGGATACGATTCGAATGGTTACGATGGTTACGGCTACAATGCCGATGGTGTGAGTATTTTAGGGTTCACCCGGGCCGACTACCTCAACAACGGAGGCTATATAAACGGTTATGATGCCCGCGGTTTCGACGCGAATGGTTATAGCGCCAGTGGGGTTTCTGAGGATATGTACCGTAATGACGGGGGCTATGTAGATGGATTTGACGCCTTCGGATATAGTGCAACAGGCATCAGCAGGTGGCAATACGAGCAAAATGGAGGCTATATTGATGGTTATAATGCCGCCGGGGTGGCCGAAACCGGGTATACCCGTGCCGATTATGCACATAATGGCGGATATATAAACGGTTATAATGCACTGGGGTTTGATAGTAATGGTGTTAGCGCTGCCGGATACACCCCCGAAGATTATGCCGCAAATGGCGGATATATTGATGGGTTAAACGCAAGTGGTTATAACGTGTACGGAACATTTGGCGCCCCTAACCCATTTGGCTGGGGTGGTAACAGTGCCGCAGGTTACAGCCCCGAAGATTATGCCGCAAATGGTGGATATATTGATGGCTATGATCCTTTCGGCCGATCGGTAGACGGGTACACTGCCGACGATTATGCTGCTAACGGAGGTTATATAAACGGGTATAACGTTTTTGGGGTTAGTGCCGGGGGTTACACCCGGGATGATTATGCAGATGGATCTGTCAAATATTTTGTGAACCCTGATGATAATGGCACAGGCGGCCTTGAGGGAAATACCGATATTAGCGACCAGGTTAGCGGCGACAGCACGGGGCCAAAAGGAAAAGACCCCATAAAATCAATAGATGCCGAAGGCAACACGATGTACAGCTATGACAATGGCGACCTGTGGGTTGAATGGGGGCCTGATGGCAAAGAGATAGTTAGTTATGACGGTGGTAACACCTTTTACCCTAAAGGAATATTTCTGCAGGACGTTAAAATTGACGGTAGCGCAAGCGCCCGGGCCGATGCCGCAATAAATACGGCGATAGATTATGTTCACGCCGCGCAAGAAAATGGGGGCACCTATAGTTTTGGCTCCAATCCCCAATATCTTGGTGCATCAACCGATTGTTCGCACTATGTATCATATTTAATTACAAGCGCCGGCGGTACCGATCCAAACCACGGCAACCAAACCAGCGGCGTATTAAATATCGAGAGTAATTTGCCGCCGGTAAGCCTTGGTGACCTGCAGGTTGGCGATCTGGTATCGTTTAGAAATACAACCCCCGGGTCGTACCCTTATCACATCGGTATGGTAAGCTTTATAGAACGTGATCCGGATGGTAACCCAACTGTTATACATTATACCGATTCGGCGAGCAGTAGCGGCCCCGAATTTAATAGCTTTGCGGTGAGCGCCGGAGGCCCGTACTCAAATGTTCAGGTTTATGGGTATTACCGGTGGAATAATTAATACACTTGTGTATGAACTTTAAAATGATGCTATTTTGCATTGCAGCTTTTATATTTTCCGCATATTCAAAAGGGGCCTGCCGGAATGATCTTCAACCGTCGGCCGCAGGTAATTTCGCAGGCAGCCCTTTCATTTATGCAAAAACAGGTAAAACGCCTGTAGAACACAAAGTATCAAACCCAAAACAGGGAGGTTTTCTTAGCTGGTATACAAAGACTTACAAAGACACCGTTAACAAGGACACCTCCTTTTTTATAAATGGTACCGATAAAGTAGAAATAAAGGTTAGGTATTACTGCACTTACGATAAAAAAATAGTTTTAACCGGGCAGTATCTGGAGATTTACGATGCAAAGGGGCATTTAGTTAAAGCGCCCGATAAATTTGTCACACATAACTTTGTATCTGATGTAAAAGTAAAACTTAATTCAAAGCCTATTTTTAACGGCATCGTAAAAAAAGAAAACTTTGCCAATCAGGGACTTGAGGACGATCTTAAACAATTTGGGGTATTAGCCTTTCAGGCTATCTCAAAATACAGCCGTGGCTTTACCATTTATTTCAGGATAGGTATACCTACGAACGAATATCGGGGCGAAGTAGCCACATTAGATTTTGACAGTGCCGGGCGGTCGAGCTTTAAATTGCATTAATAATGACCAGCGTCGTATAGTTGTTTTACGTAAACCGAAGCAGCCTTGATCCATTAGCAACATCACGCAAACGGGGATAAGCTGTTTTCTATTGGTATCCCCTATTCCGCAAATCTATTTAATGCCTGGCTATGCCAGGCATTTTGTTTTATAGCGTTTGATGAACAAGTTTAGGTGCGATAGTCGTTCAAACAAATGCTACTACTTATCACCATGTGAAGCCTGCTATAAACATCGTATATTTACCTGCATACCAGTTGATATAAATGTGAACGAACACTATGCCAGACTAAATATGTACCCGCCGCATCCCGCACTGCAGGACACGGTCAGCCATATTATGGTGTTTGAAGCCGACCTGTCGGATGCTGGCCCGAGGGTGGCCCCGTTCCCCCCAACGCCGCAGCATTGCATCAATTTTTATCCGCGCGATGCTAATTTTGTACAGTTTAGGCACGATGGCCCCTTTGTATTATCAGCCGACAGTATTGTAGTTGGCCCGCAGGTTAGCCGCGTAAACCTGCTGTTGGGTAAACGGCATTGCATTGTGTCGGCTTGCTTTAGGCCTGGCGGGCTTTACCGCTTGCTGGGCATACCCCTGCACGAAATGTACGACCGTTCTTTCGATGCCACACAGTTGTTTGGTAAGGATATAGCATTAGTTAACCAACGGCTGAAGGAATGTGTAACCCACACGGAGATGAGGGACATTGTAGAGGGTTTCCTGATCCGCAAAGCACAGGTAAGGGCCGGCCATGCCCCTTTCGAAAAAACCATGCAGCTGATGCTGCAAAGCGCCGGGGCCATGAGTATGGACCGGGCAGCCTCGCTGGCCTGCCTCAGCCTTAGGCAATTTGAACGTAAGGCCAAAGATATGCTGGGCTATTCGCCCAAAATGTTTGCCAGGGTTACCCGCTTTTCATACGCTTACCGGATGAAAGAAAAGCTTCCGGGGATGAGCTGGACACAATTGGCTGCCGCCTGCGGGTATTTCGACCAGATGCACCTCATTCACGATTTTCAGGAGTTTGCCGGCGTTTCGCCCACTGCGATACTCGACGATATCCGCCGCTCACCTTTTGCCATACAACAAACGCTCAATTTATAACCTGTCGTTTTTTTACTATACCGGCGGTTTGGCGCCGGGTAATTTTGAAGAAAAACGACTATGAAAAAGCTGCTATTCTTCATCCTGGTTCTGGCCATGGCTGCCCAAACTGCTTGGGCACAGCAAAAAGCCCAATTCATCCTGTTTAACGGTAAGATATTTACTTCAAACCCAAAACTGTTGTATGCACAGGCAATTGCCATCAGTGGCAACAAAATTATAGCGGTTGGCCGCGACGGCGCAGTTTTAAAGGTAAAGGACGCACGTACCCGGCTTATTAACTTGCAGGGCCGCACCGTAGTACCAGGCTTTAATGATGCGCACGACCATTTAGGATGGATAACGCCCCCTGGCTTATGTTTTGCCGATACCACCATGGGCATTGCAGGCTTAAGCAAAACGGCAGTGCTCGATTCAATTGCACGGCTTTTAAAAACAGCCTTACCCGGCCAGTGGATAAGCGGGCCCATCGGTACGGCTGTATTAAATGACCAACAAATGCGCCATAAGCTTGATAGCATTGCGCCTAATAACCCTGTACTTTTACAAATATGGTGGGGGCATGGCGAGGTAATAAATCACAAGGCTTTGCAGGCATCAGGCATAGCTGATGGCGATGCCGACCCGCTCGGTGGCTGGTATGTAAAAGATCCGGTAACGCATCAGATCACCAGCGTGCAGGAAAATGCAGCGGTACCTATATGGAACACCTGGATGGACTCTGACCGGCAGGGTGTTATCAGGGGCTTGCGCGTGTACGCGCAGCAGCAGGTGGAGCACGGAATTACGACTGTTCAGCAAATGAGCAGTGCGTTTAGCGCACAACAATCGGCATTCTTTTTCCGCGAAGCGCGTTTACCACAACGTATCCGTATTATCGCCTGGCCAAAAGGCGTACCGTCTGGTCGGTCACTGCACCCATGGGACAAGTTTTTGCCATCAACTTCTCTCTTAGTGTATTCATCGGGCATTAAGTATGTTGTTGATGGAACATCGCTCGAGAAAGATCAGCTCAATAAAAAGCCTTTTGCCGATGGCACTTTCGGCCGCCTTAATTTTCCGCCCGATACCATCAGGCAAATACTAAAAGAGGCTTTACACAGCAACCGGCAATTGATGCTCCACATCACGGGCGACAGTACATTTAAACTGGTACTTAATATGATGAAGCAGTTGGCGCCCGGACCAGCTTGGGCTAAAAAACGTGTCAGGATAGAGCATAATGCGCCCTCGCTCAGACTTACCGATGGCGATATTGACGACATTAAGCACCTTGGCTTACTGCTGATGCACACGCCTAAATATTGCCAGCACAGCCCCCTTGCCTCGCTGCTCGCCAAAGGCATAAAAATGGGCATCTCCCCCGATGGTACCAGCAATCCCTTTCTCGACATGTTGATGGTAACAACCCAGCAAACCAGTCCTGGAGAGAACCTTACGCGCGAACAGGCGGTTATAGCTTACACCGCCACTAATGCTTATGCCGAATTTGCTGAGCGCAAAAAAGGCACGCTGATGCCGGGCATGTTAGCCGACCTGGCCGTACTATCGCAGGACATATTTACCATACCGGCAAAAAAATTACCGGCAACCAAAAGCGTATTGACGATGGTAAATGGCAAAATAGTGTATACAAATGGTGCATTATAATAATCAATTGTCCTGTTTTGCTTTATGCACCTCAGCCTCGGCAAAGGCCGTCCGTAAAAAGCGGGCGGCCTTTTTATTTAAGAAAAATCCAGGTGTTCACGCTAATCTACATATTAAAAATACTCCTTGTTTTGTATTGTTTTTAGTGTAATTTAGATTAACCTATAACCTAAAAATATCACTTATGGAAAGCTCACATTTATTAAAGGGATCCATCAGACTTGGCGGATCGCCCGAAGAAGTAGCCAGTAAATTAGGCCCCCTGGCCGACCTGATCGGCACCTGGAAAGGTAACACCGGCTGGAACCTCATCGCGGTGCCTGCAACAAAACAAGGTACTGGTGGCCCAACCTTTACGGTGCTGATACACCAATACTCTGAAACCATAACTTTTACGCCTATTACGGCCCCCGTGCCCAACAGGGGCGGCTTAACACAGCAATTTGTTACCGGCCTGACGTACGAACTCACTATAACCGATAATAACTACCCTAACGGGATACTGCATATAGAGAACGGCATGTGGCTTAATCTGAGCGATATTGAGAAGCAGCCTGCCGGCCCGGTTGTCGAATCGACTGCGCCAACGCCGCCGGCGTTTACCATAGCGCGCATGTCGGCAATACCGCATGGCGATGTGGTTATCGCACTGGGCAATGCTCAAAACTCTACCGGCGTGCCGGTGTTCCCTGTATTAAACGGCCAGCCAGAGGGTCCTGGTTTCCCAACTCCCTTGGGTTACCTCGACCCCTATACCAAAAACCAGTTTGCACAGCAGTTTATCGCGTCTGATTATAACCGTACCTTACGCACCCTGGCCAATACCCAACAGATAGGTAATGTTATCACCATCAGTGTCGACACACAAAACCAGGGCGGCAACATTGCAAACATACCCTTTGTGCAGGAATTTGTAACCCCGTCCAGGTTTTTCTCAACCTTTTGGATAGAAGATGTGGTAGATAAGGGTGTTAGTTTTAAGCAGTTACAATACTCACAGCAGGCCGACCTGAATTTTATTAAAAAAAGCGGTGGCCTGCCGGGCGATATTATGTGGCCGCACGTAAACGTGAACACTTTACGCAAGGTTTAAGATCATTACAAGTAGTCGTAAATAGCTTTAACCTAAATTTTTGTTATTAAAACCAGCTTTGCCTGCCGGGCGAAATACTACTGTTATTGATTTTTAGTTTATGTTTGCTGCTGAATAACCCGGTTGGGTTATTTACCAGGTAAAAGCTTGTTTTAATGCTGAGCATCGACGAAATAAAAAAACCTATTGCTGCCGAGATAGATGTTTTTGAGGAAAAGTTTAAAGCCTCAATGCACAGCACAGTACCCCTGTTAGACCGCATTACACACTATATCGTCAAACGCAAGGGCAAGCAAATACGGCCTATGTTTGTGTTTTTGTCGGCCAGTTTGTGCGGTGGCATTAACGAATCTACACACCGTGGCGCGGCGTTGGTTGAACTGCTGCATACCGCTACCCTGGTGCACGATGACGTGGTTGATAACTCGTACCAGCGCCGCGGTTTTTTCTCCATCAACGCCTTATGGAAAAACAAGATCGCGGTTTTGGTTGGCGATTTTTTGTTGTCGAAAGGCTTGCTGCTGTCCATCGAAAACGGTGATTTTAAGCTGCTCAAGATCGTATCCGAAGCGGTAAAGCAAATGAGCGAAGGTGAACTGTTACAGGTTGAAAAGGTACGCCGTATGGATATTGACGAGCCTGTTTATTATGACGTGATACGTCAAAAAACGGCGTCGCTCATCGCATCGTGCTGTGCATGTGGCGCGGCCTCATCGGGCGCGGATGATGCCACTATCGAAAAAATGCGACTGTTTGGCGAAAAGATAGGCATCGCTTTCCAGATCAAGGATGACATGTTTGATTTTGGTACCGACGATGTGGGCAAACCCCTGGGCATCGATATCAAAGAAAAAAAAATCACTCTCCCGCTCATCTACGCTTTGAACCATGCACCATCATCCGATAAAAAGCGGATCATCAACTTGGTTAAAAACCACAACGAGGAGCCTGATAAAATAGCCGAGATCATCCGTTTTGTAAATGCCACCGGTGGCCTGCAATATGCCGAAAGCCAGATGAAGATATACCAGGATGAGGCCTTTGAAATATTAAATACATTCCCGGAAAGCGACTCGCGGCGCTCCTTAGAACAACTGGTACGGTTCACCACCGAAAGGAACAAATAACATGAGCGGCGAAGCACTATTTATCACCGGCTTTATTGTTTTTGTGCTGTGTATGCTGGCCATCGACCTTGGGCTGTTCTCCAATTCCGATAAGCCGGTTACTACCCAACACGCCCTGGTAATGAGCTGTGTTTGGATCAGTTTCGCCATGGTTTTTTATGTGCTTATTTTGCAGTTTGGCGATAAGCTACATGGCATTACCACATTTGACCAGTTACAGGCCATCAACACCAAAAACTTTCACCACCTCAAATTAAACCCGGCGGACTTTGCGGGCAGCCTGGCGGTGTACCGTCAGAACATATCATTAGAGTTTTTAACCGGCTATGTGGTGGAGTATGCCCTTTCGGTAGATAATATTTTTGTGATCGTGCTGATATTTACCGCATTTAAAGTAAGCCCCAAGCATTACCACAAAGTACTGTTTTGGGGCATCATAGGCGCGATCATCATGCGGTTTATCTTTGTATTCATTGGCGCGGCGCTTATCACGCGGTTCGAGTGGGTACTCTACCTGTTTGGCGCTTTTTTGATATACACCGGTGTAATGATGTTCATCAACCGCAACAAGGAGGAAGAGATTGATACCGAGAACCACCGCGTGGTCAAACTGGCTTCCAAATACTTCGCGGTGCACCGCAGGTTTGAGGGCGATCGCTTTTTTGTGAACATTAACGCTAAGCGGATGATCACGCCGCTTTTTTTGGTATTGCTCATCATCGAGTTTACTGACCTCATTTTTGCGGTCGACTCGATCCCCGCCGTTTTTTCGGTAACCAAAGATCCTTACATCGTTTTCTTCTCCAACATATTTGCCATTTTAGGGCTGCGGTCTATGTTCTTTTTGCTGGTGAACATCATCGATAAATTCCACTATCTCAAGGTTGGCCTGGCCGTGCTCCTTACCTTTATCGGAGCCAAAATGCTGGCCAGCCATTATGCCGAAGAAATTGGTTTGACAACCACACGGTCGCTCATGGTGATATTGCTTATCCTGGTTGTGAGTGTTGTGGCATCGTTGATATTTCCACAGAAGCAACCGGAAAGTAAGTAATTCCTAAATCGAACATCCGACATCCGAAATCCAATAAACTTGTTAACTTCGTTCCGATGCATTTTCCGGACCTACATTTATTTAAGTTTGGTTTTTTTGATGTGCTCGATATCGTTATCGTGGCCGTTCTGATCTACCAGGTTTACAATTTGATACGCGGTACCATCGCGGCCAATATCTTTTTTGGCCTGGCGCTTATTTGCGTGCTGTATTTTGTTGTAGATAAGCTGCAGATGCCGCTGCTCACCACCATCCTCAAAAACATCATGAATGTGGGCATATTGGCACTCATCATTGTTTTTCAGCAGGAGATACGGCGGTTTTTATTGCTGGTGGGCAAAAACGCGTCGTTGCAGCGCAATAAAGCCTGGTGGCGGTATTTTTTTGGGAATAAGGATATTGAGCGCAATAACCTTGCACGTATAAAACCCATTATTGATGCCTGCAAAAGCATGAAACAAAGCCGCACCGGGGCACTCATTGTTTTTGCCAAATATTATGATGAACAGTTTTATCAAAACAGTTGCGAGGTGGTGGACGGTAAAATATCCAAGCGCTTGTTAGAAAGTATCTTTCAAAAAAACAGCCCCCTGCACGATGGAGCCGTAGTAATTGCCGAAAACAAAATTAAGGCCGCCAGCTGTATTTTACCCCTCACCGATAATACCGACCTGCCCCCGCAGTTTGGCTTGCGCCACCGGGCAGGCATAGGCGTATCCGAAGCGAACGACGCCACGGCACTCATCATCTCCGAAGAGACCGGCGAAATATCCTACGCCCGTCACGGCCGCGTAAAAATGAACATCAGCTTTGCCGAACTAGAGAAGTTGCTGAACAAGGATTTTTAGGTAATACTCGCTACACTATTTTTACGCCTGCTGCTTCTTTTTTAGTTCGCTAACCAGACCCTCAATGTATTGCGCCAGGTCATTTAGTTCAGCTTTTTGTGCACCCGTAGCTATTTTGACCTGCTCCTGTGTCAGCCCTTCTATTCTATCCAACATAGGCAGTATAAACGGTATGGTACCAAAGTTTTTGTAACGGATGGCCATGTCCCGCAACTGGGTAACGCCTGTTTTTACGTTTTTGGGTTGGGTTAGTTTTTCTAACAATTTGGCGTAGCTGCCTACCATGCTAAATTTTTGTTGTACAGGCGCGTTGGCAAATGAGGTGCTGATGAACGGGAACTCGGCATCGCTGCCATTGGCCATGTATAGTTTTACCATGGCTGTTGTTAAAGTGCCGCTGTTATCGACCTCCAGGCCTTTGGCCAGTTTTAGGGCATCGGGTACATCAAGTGCGGCTATGCCGTTTAAGGCTGCGCCCTGCACCGCGTATGACGGGCTGTTGATGGCTTCTTTAAATAAAGGCAAATTAGCGGCATCGTTCAGCTTAACCAATGCGTTTATGGCGGCTGCCCTTACCAGTGTTTTTTCGTCGGTTTTGATGATGTGGGTTAAAACCGGCAAAGCGGCATCGTGCATTTTGGGTGTGCTTAAATTAATGGCATTGATAGCCCTGATACGCAGATTAAAGTATTTATCGCCCAAGGCGGCCAGTAGTATTTTTTGCGCGCCGTCCTCGTTTGGCTGGGCTATGGCGGCATTGATAGCCTCTATCCTATCTACATACAAAGGCGCGTTAAAGTATTGAAAAACGTATTGGTCTAAGGTTTTGGCATCGGTTTTTTGGGCAAGTAGTATCTTGTCGCCATCAACGTTCACCAGGTCGGGTTTGGTTGCTACTTTAAAGCTAAGGGTATCGGCACGGTCGCGCATCCAAATCTGGTGGCGCTCTTTTTTTCCACCTGCATAAACATCAACAAACATGGGCAAAATAAAGGGGCTGCCTGCCTGGGTTTGCTGCAGGTACACGGTTTGCGTGCTGCTGGCTGCGTCCCATTTATAGCTGATCTTTAACTCGGGGTGGCCGGGGCTGTAATACCATTGGTTAAAATACCAGTTGAGGTCGAGACCACTTGCTTCTTCAAAAGCCAAACGTAACTGCTCAGCTTCACCGTTTTTAAAGGCATTTTGTTTCAGGTAAATATTAAGCCCTTTGTAAAACACCGCATCGCCTAAAAAGTGACGGAGCATATTCAAAACACGGCCACCTTTTTGATAGGTCACCACATCAAAAACATCTTCCTTATCGTGATAGTAAAACCTCACCAGCGTTTTTGTTTTGGCGGCGGGCGAGCGTAGATACTGCTGCATGGCCTGGTAATTTACTTCGTCGCCTGCATCGGCGCCATGTTTATGTTCGGCCCAAAGGGTCTCGCTCAGGTCGGCGAATGATTCGTTAACCGTAAGGTTGCTCCAGCTTTCGGCCGTCACGTAGTCGCCAAACCATTGGTGAAAAAGCTCGTGTACAATGTCGGTCTCGCTTTCGGGTTTTCCATCAACCAGTTCGTGGCGGGTGGCCTGCACCTGTTGCCCGTGCAGGGTGGCGGTGGTGTTTTCCATGGCGCCGCTCACATAGTCGCGCACCACAATTTGCGAGTATTTGTTCCAGGGATATTCAATGCCCAGTATCTTCGAGTAAAAGTCCATTACCTCGGGCGTAAAGCCGAAAATATCTTTAGCGTACGGCGCGTATTTAGGCTCCAGGTAATAGCTTACCTCTTTACTGTGCCAGGTATCCTTGTAGATTTTAAAGTCGCCTACGGCCATCATAAACAGGTAAGGCGAGTGCGGCAGGTCCATCTTCCAGGTATCGGTGCGGGTACCATCGGGGTTGGGCTTTTGTGATGCAAGGCGGCCGTTTGACAAGGTTACGTATTTGGATTGCACCGTCATGCTGATCTCGGAAGTGGTTTTTTGATTGGGCTTATCAATGGTAGGGAACCAGGCGGATGAACTTTCGGTTTCGCCCTGCGTCCACACCTCAATGGGCTTGGTTGCATCAGCACCGTCGGGGTTAATAAAGTATAAACCTTTCGCGTCATTAATAGCCGCGCTTCCCTGGGTTTTTAACTCATTGGGTTTTGAAGTATAGCTGATGTAAATAGTATAGCTTTCGGCAGGAGTATATTTTTTATCGAGCGAGATGGCCAGGGTCAGGCTGTCATAAGTAAACTTTAAAGGGTAGTTTTTACCGGCTCTAAATATGGATATGTTTTTGATATCCATGCCCTTAGCATCCAGTCGGAGCGAATCGGTAGCGTAAGCGTGTGGTTTTAGGGTAACCCACTCTTTGCCATACAGGTAGCATTTTTTATAATCAAAACACACATCGAGTTTGGTGTGCACCAGGTCGTTGATCTTGGGGGCGGTTTCGCGATAGATACTGAGCAACGGGTCGGCTTTGGGTGCTTGCGCGGATAGGGTATTTGACAAAAATAGCAGCGCAAACGCGGCGCCCCAAAGTAGTGTGGTCCTGTTAAATAACATAAGATCAGTAAATATTTAGCCGCCAAAAGTAAAATATTTTGGGCAATTATTAAATCCTTAAAATCTTGAGGTGTAGCTGTAAAAGTGTCGCTTAGAGGCCTTCGCTATATTGCGGCTTTGATCAAATTTTTTACGTCTTAAAATCCCACCGAAGCCATGTGTATCTTTTGTCTTAAGTATAAGTTTTAACTTTTTTTTAAATATTTTTTCGACAAATAATTTTCGGAGTTCTGAGTTCAAATAGTTTCCTGCCATTTTCGAGGCACATTTTTTAGACCGCCGACCCCATAACAAAACCTTGTATCAAAGGGCCGTTGCCGGAGTAAGCAGGCAAAACTTCAAAATCCGCGCCTCATCATTTAGCGTAACTCCATCAAAACGCATTTATCTTAAAAAACAAAAAACATGAAAAAGACCAAATTAATTATTGCCGCGGCAGCCATTGCACTAACCCTTGGCGGCGGCATTTTATGGGCATCGGACCATGCCGATGCGCCCAAGGTAACCGGCAAAAGCACCGACATTACCGACCTGTATGTTTTTCAAAGCCCTACCAATGCCAACAACCTGGTTTTTGTGGGCAACGTGCAAGGTTTGTTAAGCCCTACAGCTACATCGACAGCAACGTTTGATGAGAACACGATGATCGAATTTAAGATCGACAACACTGGCGACAATGTTGAAGACCTGGTGATCCAGTGTGTTTACAAAGGCGGTTCCATGTACATTTACGGTCCGGTAAAACCAGCCAACACCGGTATATCCAGCACAGTGGTTGGAACAGCATCGGTAATTGTGCCTGTTACAGGTTATTCGCAATCGTCATCTCCAACTATCGTTACCGGCTCAACAGGTATACAGGCTTTTGCCGGTCCGCGCGATGACCCTTTCTTTTTTGACCTGGACCAGTTCCACAAAATTACCGCAGGTACGGCAACAGCCTTTTTACCAACAGGCCACGATACTTTTGCAGGTACAAACGTAATGAGCGTTGTTGTTGAAGTGCCAAAAACCTTATTGAACAGCACCGGCAAATTAAACGTTTGGCTGCAAACAAAAACTAAAATATAACCTATAAAAAACAAGATCATGAAAAGGAATTTATTATATACATTCATCGGGCTTAGCCTGCTAACCATTACCCTGAATGCCTGCAAAAAGAACAACGACACCCCTGCCGCCGCAGGCGACCCTAACACAGGTGTGGTATTTGCTAACGCAGGCGACCAGGTTGGCCGCCCCGGTATCGCGACAGTTTTTGTACAAGCTGCCGATAAGGACAACTTTAACATTACGGTACCATCGGCACAAGCTGCTGCTTATCAAACCAAATTTGTAACCCAGTTGCAGGCCTATAACGGCGGTGGTTTTACTACCAACATATTAGGCTTAAACGCATCGGCATTTATGGGTGTGCTATCAACCGATGTGCTTAATGTATCCACCACCGGTAAAACAACTTATTACGATGGTACGAACGTACTGACCGGCCGCGCTTTGAGCGATGACGTGATAGATGTTAGTTTGACATTGATATTCGGCGGCCCGTCGGGCACATCAAATCCGGGCTTAACCAGCGACCACGTGAACGCGAACGACAAAGCGTTTTTAACCGTATTCCCGTACGAAGCTACCCCCTGGTAAAACATACTATCTACACTATGAAAAACGACAAAAGCCCTGGTTACCGGGGCTTTTGTTATATAACATTTGCATCAAACCATGGAACCAAATTTCAAACCGACATTCCCATACCGCCGTGTTATCGGCCTGGCTTTGCTGATGCTGTTAATGAGCCAGCCGGTTTGGGCGCACGTAATTGTCGGCGAGCTTGAAAAAATGTCGAAAGGGCGGGCAGCTATTGTGTATATGGGTTTAGGCTATCAGCACATACTACCTTTAGGGTTCGACCATATTTTGTTTATACTAAGCCTGTTTTTATTAAGTCCTAAATTGAAGCCTGTATTGTGGCAGGCCACCGCGTTTACCGTGGCGCACTCGGTTACTTTGGGTTTGGCTATGTACCATGTGATCACCCCGCCTGCGCGGATAGTAGAGCCGGTGATCGCTTTATCTATTTTATATGTAGCGCTCGAAAATATATTCTCGCCCAAGCTTAAAACCTCGCGTATTGGTGTGGTGTTTTTATTCGGGTTGGTGCACGGCATGGGCTTCGCTGGTGCTTTGGGGCATTTAGGTTTGCCTAAAAACTCGTACCTTATATCATTGGTGATGTTTAACGTGGGCGTTGAGTTAGGACAGTTAACCGTGATACTGACCGCTTACTTTTTATTGGCCCGCTGGTTTGGCAACAAACCCTGGTACCGCCAGCGTGTGGTTATCCCTTTGTCGGTGATGATAGCGCTTATTGCTACCTATTGGACAGTGCAACGGCTTTTCTTTTAAGATCTTTTTGTTTGCTGACGATTTTCAATATCGAATGACCAATGTTGAATTTCGAATGTCGAAGGATAATAACTAATGGTGAAGTTAAAGTTCAATATTTCACATTCGAAATTCATTATTCGATATTAATTTTCCACCACCACTACTCCTCCAAATTGGCTGCCAGATCTTTCTGCATGGCCGGGCTCAGGTCATAAATATTGGTTTTGGCGGCTTTAAAAAACTCCTGGGCGTTGTAGCCTTTGCCTAAACCTTTCATCATTTTGCCCATGTAATAAAGCTCCAAACCTTCTAAGGGTTGGCCCGATACATGCTGCTCAAATACTTTATAGGCCTGGTCTTTTTTATTGTTGATATACAAAGCATACGCGTACCAGGCATACGTTTGCGGTGACGCTCGGTTTGTGAGTTCGTTTTTGGCCAGTTCTTCGGCTTTGGCGGGCTGGTTTAAAACCCCGGTGTACAGCTCAATAGTGTACTTGTTATACATTTTGCCGTAAACGGTATCTGTTGCTTTCGCGACAAAATCCCCGGCGTATTTTTTTTCCAAAGCTTTATCACCACGGCCTTGTGCCATCTGGTACAATTTATAAAGCGGGTCGGGCAGCTTATTTTTGGTTTGTACAAACTGGTATATCTTTTCGGCCAGCGTGTCGTTCTTGTCGTGCACCAGGGCTATCCAGCCCAGGCCCATAATGCTATGGTAATCGGCGCTGTTTAAGGCGACGCAGGTTTTGTACAGGTCGGCGGCCTTTTCCAATTCACCGGCGTGTATGTACAGGTCGGCAGCGTTTGACAGGGCTACATCGCGCAGGTAAGTTTGCTTGCGCTCCAGTTCGGCAGCTTTGAGCATCCCGTTAATGGCGCTATCGATATTGGCGTTCATGTGGTCGAACTTAGAGCGGCGGAAATAATAATTATAATCGGCATGCAGTTTTAGCTTTCGCAGATAGAAGGCGGCATCGTTATAACGGCCCAATTCAAAGTCGACGTCAAAGGTTAATATATCCGAACTGACGCCCTCCATCCCTATTTTTTTGGCGATGTTGAGCAAGGTATCCGCCTGCGCAAAATGGTGTGTGAGCATAGCCATCCCCGTTAAGGAAACAAATGGCGATGCCAATGTGCCCTTATACGTTTTATTAATGCCTTGGATGATGGCCTGTGCCTGCTTTACATCCTGTATATCGCCAAACTGGTGAAAGCGGGTCAACAGCGTACCGGCATACCGTGCCTCGTTGGTTTGGCCGGGGCTTTTTGGATCGATGCGGCTTTTCCAAAACTGCATGTCTTTTTCGTTATCGGCAACCATCGCCGGAAGGGCATAGTGGTTGATCAGGCTATCCACATAAGTTTGCTCAACAATTTTTGCCTTTGGGTTTTTGCAGGAAACTAAACACGATCCGACGCAGAGCGCGGCAATTAAATATTTCATATCACAGGTATTTGTTACACCTACGTAAATAAGCGGCAGTCAGTTTATATATAAACCATAAAGGCGTTGGCCGGTGGCTGATACGACCATAAATGCCGGGCCGCAATCCAGCGCGGATATTTTAGCGTACGTGATATATAACCATGAAAAACGACTTGTACGTTAAATACATTTTACTGATTGCGCTTGCGCTGATCTTGCCGGGTACAATTTTGGCGCAAAACAGCATAAGTGGTAAAGTAATTGATAGCGCCACCAATGTACCGCTTGGCGGGGTCACGATTATCGCATCGCCCGATTATAAAATTGTAATTACAGATGAATTAGGCCGTTTCTCTATTAAAAATACCGCCACTACAGCCATTACCATTACCGCGATAGGTTATGAACGCAAGCTATTGAGTTACGCTGATATCAAGGCCCGTAAAGTTATCGCGTTAAGCGCACGCCAAACCCAACTGGCCGATGTGATCATCCGCGCCGACGCGGGCAATCCTTATAAAACCATCAGCGAAACCGATATAAAAATGCGCGGGGTAGCTAACTCGCAGGAAGTATTGCGCATTGTGCCGGGGCTATTCATTGGGCAGCACCAGGGGGGAGGTAAGGCCGAACAGATATTTTTACGAGGTTTTGATGCCGACCATGGTACCGATATCAGCCTGCATGTGGATGGTATGCCCATCAATATGGTATCGCACGCTCATGGGCAGGGCTATGCCGACAGTCACTTTATCATTCCCGAAACGATAGAAGGTACCTTATTTAAAAAAGGGCCTTATGATGCAGAAAAAGGTGACCTTGCCACCACAGGTTTTGTTGATTTTAAAACCGCCGATGCCATAAGCAACAATACCCTGAAGGTTGAGGCCGGGCAATTTAATACTTACCGGATGTTGGCGATGGTAAATTTACTGAGCGATAAAGCGAAGGGCAAAGGTCAGTCGTGGTATGCAGCGTCGGAGTATCGCTACAGCGATAGTTATTTTGATAACCCGCAACATTTTAAACGGTTCAATTTTTTTACCAAGTACACCGGCAAGCTTTCGGAACATAACACGCTCAGCCTGTCGGCATCAACTTTGTACAGCACCTGGTTTGCATCGGGACAGATACCCGACCAGGCTATTGAGCAGGGTTTGGTAGGCTTTTACGGCGCGCTTGACCCGAACGAAGGTGGGGTGACATCGCGCACCAACGTTAACGCTCAGCTTTTGACCACGCTGACCAATAACGATATTATTAAAAACCAGGTTTACTATTCGCGTTACCAGTTTGACCTGCATACCAACTTTACTTTTTATTTGGTTGACCCAATAAACGGCGATGAGATAAGGCAAAAAGAGGCGCGCAACCTGTACGGCTATAACGGTAGCTACAGCCACGAAAGTTATTGGGGCGATACAAAAATAACCACCAACGAGGGTATTAATGCCCAGCTTGACGCAACAGACAACACCGAGCTATCTCATACGGCAAACCGTTACACCCTGATCGACCCTATTAAATTAGGCGATATTACAGAGTTTAGCGTGGGGGCATACCTGAGCGAAACGTTCAGGTTTAATGAGCGTTTCAGCATTAACGCCGGGTTACGGTTCGACCAGTTTTTTTACCAGTATAACAATAAACTGCCCACCGATAGCACCCTTCATGGCATCGGCGTGTACACGGCCAACAACAATACCATAAGCCCTAAAATTAACTTTTATTACCAGGCTACGGACAATACCGAGCTGTACCTATCGGCGGGTAAAGGCTTCCATTCCAACGATACCCGCGCGGTTGTAGCGGTAAATGGCTTGCAAAGCTTGCCATCGGCTTATGGGAGCGACCTGGGCGGGGTTTTTAAACCGGCGCATAATTTGCTCATTAACGCTGCAATTTGGTACATATACCTGCAAAAAGAATACGTATATGGTGGGGACGGCGGATCGGTTGATTTTAGCGGCCGCACCCAGCGCTTTGGCTTTGACCTATCCACGCGGTATGCCCCGGTAAAAGCATTGTTTTTTGATGTGGATATTAACTACGCTCATGGCCGCTCGTTGGACGACCCGGACGGACAGAATTACATTCCGCTTGCCCCTGTTTTGAGCAGTTCGGCGGGAGTATGCTATCTAAACAAAAGCGGGCTGAACGGCAGCCTGCGTTACCGTTACCTTGGCGACCGTGCCGCTAACGCCGATAACAGCCTAATTGCTAAAGGCTACTTTGTGAACGACATGGTGCTCAACTACACCCAACCCAAATATGAGATTGGCGTAACTATTAATAATCTGTTTAACGTGCAATGGAAAGAAACCCAATTTGATACCGTAACACAGCTAAAAGGAGAAACAACACCCGTTGACGGTATTGCGTTTACACCAGGCACTAAATTTGCCGCGGTACTGCACTTGAGCTATTTTTTTAAGTGATATGATAATAGTTGTTAGTTCGATAATAGCCTTTTGCTATAATCGTCAATATAAATGGTCATCGGTTCGGGCATTTTATTTCGATAAAGTCCCATTTTGAAATAAAAGTAGCTGGCAGCAGGATAACCGCGCTCGGATGAATAAGCGCTTTTACCTTTGCGGTCAACAACCAGTGTGTTGTTTATCCATATTTTAACAAAACCGGTATCGGTACGGCTAAAATTTGCCTGTATTTTAAAGTCGGTCCATTTATTCCTGATGTCCTGTCGTGTCCTGTAAACCACGGTATCGTAGCGGCTGGTTTGTTGTGTAACCCTAAGTTCGCCGTTGATATAGCGTAAAGCCAGCACCGGCGAATCGTCTTCGCAAATGCCCTGGCCACAATACTGTTTCCACTGTGCGATCACCAGCCGCACCGGTACAATGGGGAAATCGGTCGGCACAAACATGCTAAAGCTATACTCGTAGGTTTTATTTTCGCGCCCAACAAGCTTTTTTGCTTCCAGTAGTTCAGCTCGTTCCGACTCCGCGCTCGAGTCGTTACCTGCCTCGTATTTCTCGCCCATCTTTACCGTCACCATGGCGGCGCTATGCCCGCTTTTAACTACCTGGTCTTGCATTATCACAGCGCCTTTGGCAAAACGGCTGGTATCCCAAAGTTTGCTCAGGTTTTTACTTTCAAAGCCATCGGTAACGGGTAGCTGTGCCATAGCGATAAAACCTGGCAACAGTAACACGACCAATAACAGGAAACGGCTAAACAGCTTGTTCATCAATCAAATATAATTTAAAAAAATATGCGCGGCGGTTTAAAAATGCCTTCATTTCAAATATCTTTATCGGGTAAACCAAAATTTCGTAAAACTTATGGACAGGCAACTTCGTGTGATCAAAGACGGGTACCTACTTGCCGAGCTGATATTTAATTATCAAAGCCAAACTACGGGCTTTGCAAATATTACCCAGTATATGCCGATGCCTGTAACCGGTGGCATTTACCCGGTGGTGCCGATCAGCACGTACCAAACCGGAGTGGAACATGCGGAGTTTAATTCCATCTTTGAAATAGAAACCTTCGACAGGGCTTTTTTAGCAGCCCAACCCACGCCGCCCATACCCGATGGCAGCGGTTATGTTTATGAACTTACAGCTGATATGGAATATGTTTACGATGCCGTGCATTACCGCTATGTGTTGGGCAACGGCAGCCTGATAGGGATAGCGGATATTTATGCCGATTTTATGGAGAACACCAAAGCGCTTAAGTTTACATCGGGCCAGCGCATTAATTTTGATGGTAACGAGCCATCGGACAGTATTGAATGTAACGCCGACCTGTGCAAACGTTTTTGCGAAACCCATTTTGACCTGATACCCACTACAATTACCCGCCTGGGATGGCATTATATGTAACAATATGAAAAAGAAACTGATGCTTAAATTGATGATAGCTTTGTTTGCCATGCTGACCGCGTTACCGTTGGCATCCATCGCGCAAAGCAAAACAGATGATATTGCCGATAAACCGTTGTTCCACGACCCGGTATTTGACGGCGCGGCCGACCCGGCGCTCATCTACAACAAAAAAGCCAAAAAATGGTATATGTTATATACCAACCGCCGGGCTACCGACCCGAAAGCGCGTGGGGTTACCTGGGTGCACGGCACACGGATAGGCGTGGCCGAATCGGCCGATGGCGCGCATTGGAAATATGTGGACACAGCAAATATCAACTACCGGCCCGATTCTGGGTTTACACACTGGGCTCCTGCGCTGATAGAAAACAAGGGCCTGTACCACATGTACCTCACCTATGTACCCGGCACTTTTACCGACTGGAACCACCCGCGCTATATTGTACATTTAACCAGTAAAGACCTGATGAACTGGAAATTTGAAGCCAAACTTACCCTGGCCAACGAGAAGGTGATTGACCCCTACGTGGTTAAGATGGCTGATGGTAACTTCAGGATGTTTTATAATAATGAGAAAGATGGAAAATCCATTTACTACGCCGATAGCCGCGACCTGTACACATGGACGGATAAGGGTATGGCGGTTCACGACATGTCGGGCGAGGGGCCTATAGCTTTTGCCTGGAAAGGGCATGACTGGCTGATAACCGATAACTGGAAAGGCCTGGGCGTATATTCGAGCAACGACTGGCTGGCCTGGAAACGTCAGCCCGAGCGCCTGCTTGAAAAGCCCGGCACCGGCAAAGAGGATAACGGCAAAGGCGACCATGCCGATGTAGTGGTGAACGGCGACCGTGCCTTTATTTTTTATTTTGTGCAAATAGCTAAACGGAGCTGGATACAGGTTGCCGAGTTAAAATATAATGCTGCCGATGGAACGCTGACCTGCGACAGGGATGAGCCGGTGCATATCCGGTTGACGGGAGCTAAATAGAAAATTTTAAAAATATTTTACCCTTCTTGTCCAATACTGTGTAATTGGATCGTCATCTGTTTTTAAACTTAAAAAACATTAACCATGAAAGAGTACTTATTATTATTGCGCGGCGGTGTACCCATGGCCAGCAAAACCGAAGCACAAAACAAGGCCGAAATGCAGGCCTGGGGAGTTTACATGGGCGATCTGGGCCAAAAAGGGCAGTTAGTTGGCGGCCTGCCCCTGGTAGGCGGCGGTAAAACCGTATCAGCAAACGGAACTACCGGCGATGCTGTTACATCAGCTACCGAAGGTATTGTGGGCGGTTACCTCATCATCAAGGCCGATAGCCTGGATGCCGCGGCAGCCATCGCGAAAAACTGCCCTCATATTGCCAACCAGGGCAATATTGAGGTGCGCGAAATTGCGCCGATGCCGGCAATGTAGAAGCAGGTTTTAAGACCTGCCCAAACTGCGCATCCTGCAAATGCCGCCCGTTTAGTTATGGGCGGCATTTTTTGTGCCTCTATATTAAAGTACTATGCTTTTGTTAAGCCTGATATCGCGCGAAGAACTGCCGATCAGCAGATCGTACTTGCCCGCATCTGCTACCCAATCGCGCTTTTGCTCATCATAATAGGCAAACGATGCTTTATCTAACTTTAAGACCACTTGCCTGCTTTCACCCGGTTTTAAAAAAACTTTGTCAAAGGCTTTCAGCTCCTTATCGGGACGCTCAACCGTTGGCTTTTCCTGCTTAACATATAGCTGCACAACCTCCGCACCGGCAACTTTTCCTGTATTAGTTAGGGTCAGTTTTACTAAGGCATGTTTGCCCGCTAACTTGGTAACAACCTCGTTTTGATATTTGAACGTGGTATACGACAGACCATGCCCAAACGCGAACTGCGGTTCAACTTTGTAGGTATCAAAATAACGGTAGCCTACAAAAATGCCTTCGTTATAATGTACGGTGCCGTTCACCCCCGGAAACTCTCCTAAGTGGTGCGCCGGTGAGTCTTCCAGTTTTTTAGGGAAGGTCATGGGCAGTTTACCCGATGGGTTAACCTCGCCAAATATCACTTTGGCCAGGGCGTTGCCGCCCTCCATGCCGGGGTACCAGCCTTCAATAATGGCGGTGCTGTTTTGCACCCACTGGCTAATGTCTATCGGGCCGCCGCCCATTAAAACCACTATCGTTTTCGGGTTGGCTTTTAACACCGCTTTAACCAACTCATCCTGACCAAAGGGCATGTGCATATTGGGTTTATCGGTGCCTTCGGCATCGTAGGCGTTATCGCTCCATTTATTGTAATCGTATCCGTGTGTCCACCCGCAAAAAATTACTGCGACATCTGCCTTGCTTGCCGCGTCGACCGCTTTTTGTATCATTTGCGCATCAGCCTGTTGTCCACGGGCTATCTTATAACCTTGGGCGTATTCAATGTTCACACTATTGCCCAACAGGTTTTTCAGTCCCTGTAAAGGTGTTACCTCGTACTTAGCCTTCACTTGCGAGCTGCCGCCGCCCATAGCATTCGGCCTGTCGGCATTCTCACCGATAACGGCTATGGTTTTTAAAGCTGTTTTTTGTAAGGGTAACAAATGGTCATCATTTTTTAACAGGACAATACCCTCCTCGGCAATTTTAAGGGCGGTTTGCTGGTGTTCAGGCGTGTTGTATGCACCGGGGGTACGCTTATCGCCGATCATGTGGGTCTTAAACATTACCCGTAGTATGCGCCTCACTTTTTCGTCGATCAGGCTAACCGGGACCTTGCCATTTTTAACCAAAGCAATTACTGTATCGGCCAGGTAAAACTTATTGAACGCGAACTTTGGTGAGCCAATATCCGACCCCATTTCCAGGTCGGTACCGTTCTCCAACGCTTCCATGGTGTTGTGTACAGCGCCCCAGTCGCTCATTAATAAACCTTTAAAGCCCCACTCGCCTTTCAGTATATCGTTTACCAGGTACTTGTTTTCAGTTGCGAACTGCCCTCTGAATTTATTATACGAGCCCATTACCGAGTTTACCCCGCCGACCGTAACAGCGGCCTTAAAGCCCGGCAGATAAATTTCGCGCAAAGCACGCTCGCTCATCTGCACATCCACGCTGCCCCGGTCAACCTCCTCGTTGTTGGCGGCATAATGCTTTACACAGGCCGATATGCCCTGGTCCTGCACACCTTTGATGTAACCAACCACCATCTGTGATATCAAATACGGGTCTTCGGATTGATACTCAAAATTACGCCCGTTAAGCGGCGAACGGATGATGTTGATACCCGGACCGAGTATAATATCCTTGCCCCGGTATTTGGCTTCGCTACCTAAAACCGAACCAAAAGCATAGCCCAATTTAGGGTTCCAGGTGGCGGCCAGTGTGTTGCCTGTTGGCAGATAGGTACCCGCATCTTCCACATTTTTTATCACACCCCAACCCCGGCCATGTTCAAGGCGTACGCCGTGCGGCCCGTCGGACATAGTGAGTTCGTGTATGCCTAACCTTTGTACCCCAGCCGATGTAAACGAGGAGTTGGCGTGTATCATACCCACTTTTTCTTCGAGCGTCATCTGTTTGATCAGCGCGGTTATCTTTGCCTCGGTAACCGGGTTAAACAGATTTTGCGCTGTGGCGTGATGATGGCTTAAGCCGATGAGTAATAAAGCAGCAATGCAGACCCTTATTTTACTCATGACCTACTGTTTCTGTATTTGGTTTAAAACCGGCGTGGCGCTAAAGCTTATCTCTGTTTGGTCGGTTTTTAGCAGTTCAAGCACCACAATATCGTTCGTGCCTTTTTTAAGCCACTCGGCGGGCAGGTACAACGTCTGCTGCGGGCCAATGCTCCAGTACTTGCCCAGGTTATGCCCGTTTACCCAAACCAGGCCTTTGCCCCAGGTGCGCATATCCAGATAGGTGTCGCCAACGGCGTTTAGCTTAAAACTGCCTTTACGCACTACCGGTGCGTTGCTACCATCGGTAAAATTATCGCGGTATTTAATTTGATCTGTATTATCAAAAGGCAAACCAAACATTTGCCAACCTAAAACAGGTTTACCGGCAAAACTTACGCCATTGGTAATACCTTTGTTGTTTTGCAACAGGTATTTACCAAAATTGATGCGGCCTAAGTTTTCGACTAAGATATCCAGTGTTGCGCCGCCTTGCGGTATAGTTATTTGCGCGCTGTCCTGTTTCATGCGTCTGTCCAACGTACACACTCTTTTGCCATTAACCAAAACAACGGCATAGTCGCGCAAAGCATCCAGTTTTAAAACGCTGGTCCCGCCATCAGTTATTGTGGTGCGGTAAAGTACAAAACCATAAGCCTGGTTCAGGTCCTCAAAAGTAAGCGGGGTTGCGTTTTTAACTGCAGCGGGCAGGTTGTCCAATATATTGGCTTGCGTTGTTAGTTTAACTGCCGGGATGGCGATAGCCGGTTTTGCCGCCGGAACATCGGGCAGCACCTGCCCTGCGGGCAGGTATTTTTGTATCACCTCCCTAAATTTCATAAACTTGGGCGTAGCGTTCCCGGCCTCATCAAGCGGGGCGTCATAGTCATAGCTGCTTATTTGCGGCTCAAAAGGGGTATTGTCTTTATAATTTGCGCCGTTCATAAAACCACGGGTGGTACCGCCATGAAACATATACATGTTGATGGATAAACCTGCCGCCAAAACCGAATCGAGCCTGCTCACGTATTTTTCGGCAGGTACGGTATGGTGCTGCGTTCCCCACCAGTCAAACCAGGCCGGGTACCATTCGGCAATATAAAAAGGGCCTTTGCCATCGTGGTTATCGCGGATCAGTTTTTTTACTTTGGCAGGATTGTCTATCCCGTTAGCGGCAGGCAATAAACCGGGCAGGTGGCCTTTGGCTACATCGTTCGCCGGGTCGCAGGTGTACAGCAGGCCATCAAAGCCGGCCTCTTTAAACAGGCGCTGGTTAATGGCCAGGTACTCTTTATCGCTGCCGTAAGAGCCATATTCGTTTTCGATCTGTACCATTAAAATATTACCGCCGTGGTTTATTTGTAGTGGTGCCAGTTGCTTGCCAACTTCTTTGATGTAGGTTTCGTACTCTTTAAGGTATTGTGGCTCTTTGCTGCGTACAACTAAACCTTTCTCGTTTTGCAGCCAGTACGGGTAACCACCAAACTCCCACTCGGCGCAAACGTAGGGACTTGGGCGTAAAATTACCCACAAGTCTTCCTGCTGGGCTATCCGTACAAATTCGGCAACATCGTTATTGCCGGTAAAGTCAAACTTACCTTTTTGGGGTTCGTGCAGGTTCCAGAACACATAGGTGCCAATGGTATTAAGGCCCATGGCTTTAGCCATTTTCATACGGGCCCGCCAGGCTTCGCGCGGCACACGCGGGTAGTGCATTTCGCCCGATATCATTTGCAGGGGCTTACCATCCAGTAAAAAATCGTTATTGCCCAAGGCAAAGGTATGCGTTGCTTTTTGCGCGTAGCTGTTGCTAAAAATCAGGAGCAATATTGCCCATATCAACCATTTTTTCATCATCCTATTTTATTGTTTTGTTTTTTCCATTTCATCGTAATAAGCTTTCATTACATAAAAAGCTTTCTTTTTATTGCCCTTGTCGTCAAACAGGCCTTTGCGGTTCCAGCCTTCCTGGTAATAAGGATTATTGCGCTTTGGCGATTTAAAGTCGTTGAGTACCCAGGGGGTTATGCCCACAAAATTATCGGGCATACGTTTCAGCATAGCTGTTTGCTCTTTAAAGTACCACTCCTGGAACTCCTCGTCAAATCGGGTAAGCGAGTCGGCGTGGAAGCCGGATTTACCCTCTGCACCGGTCTCGCTGATGAACAAAGGTTTGTTATACGGTGTCGACCAATTGGTGGTGCGGCATTTATCTGGCATACCGCCATACCAGCCCAGGTATTCGTTAAAAGCTACCAGGTCAACAAACTCGCCCAGGGGGTCGTCAACAACATTGAGATTATTGAGCCCGCCATTACTTACCTCGAGCGCTGCCGATACCATACGGGTACCGTCCAACTGTTTGGCGCGGGTGATGAGGCTGTGCATAAAATCGGTACGAGCGGGGCTAACCGGCGTTTCGTTACCTACCGACCAGATGATGATGCTTGCCCGGTTATGGTCGCGGGTTATCATTTCTTCCAGTTGCGCCTTAGCCTTATCCAACACTTCGTTACTGGTAAACTGTATGGTCCAGTACACCGGTATCTCCGACCACACCAAAATACCCAACGAATCGGCCAAACGGGTCATGGTCTCATCGTGCGGGTAGTGCGCCAGCCGCACCATATTGCAATTGAGCTCTTTAGCTTTTCCCAATAAATATTCGGCATCGGCGCGGGTGTAAGCACGCCTAACCTCTTTCGGGTTTTCGCCGTGGATACAGATGCCACGCATAAAAATGGGCTTGCCGTTGAGCAACACCTGTTTGCCATAAGCCTCGATGGTGCGGAAACCGATCTTGTCCTCGCTCCTGTCGGTTTTGGTGCTCACGATCACTTTATAAAGCACCGGGTTGCCCGGCGACCATAGCTGCACTTTTGGCAATGTAAAATTAATTGGGACAAGTTGCCCGGTAGCGGCAAACTGTTTTTTGATGCCGAGTTGGGGTATTTCCACATTCACTACCTCGCCCGCCGCTGGTGCTTGGTTTAGTTTTACCCAGCCATCAACCTCGGGGGTTTTTGCGGGTGCTTGTCCCGGCAAGGGTTTTTTAAGCTGCACTACAAAATCCTGGATAAAGGTTGCAGGCAGCTCTAACAGTTTAACATCGCGGGTTATACCGCCATAGTTCCACCAATCGGTATTTAAGGTAGGCACTTCGTCGGCATAGCGTTTGTTATCCACCTTCACCACCAAAAAGTTGCCCTTTTCTTTTAACAGCGCGGCGGGTACTTCAAAGTTGAAGGGCGTAAACCCGCCCTTGTGCATACCTAATTTTTTGCCATTGAGGTACACATCGGCACGGTAATTTACAGCACCAAACCACAAGTAAAATTTGCTACCATCGGTTGGTTTTTGATAATCGAATGAGCGTTTGTACCAAATGGTACCTTCGTAAAATAAAAACTCGGGCTTTTGGTGGTTCCAGTCACCGGGCACCGTTATCGAATATTTATCGGCATAGCCATGCTCTTTTTTCTCGCTTTTGTTTTTGGGGATATCGGTATTCCAGTAAGCGTCTGGGTTATCTTCCTTCAACTCTTTAAAACGGTAATCATAAAACCCGGTCTCGTAAGGGTCAACAATATATTGCCAGGTACCGTTCAGGCTTAACGCTTTACGCGACTGCACATTGGTGATGAGGTTGTTTTGAGCGCTTAACCGCGATACGCCAAGCACGGTCAATATCAAAATAAAAAGGTAGCGTACAGGTTTGTTCATTTCAGGTTTAAGATACAAATTTAGTTTATCAGTTGGCTTTAATATCCAGGGCATGGTCAGCTTTTACATCGGTACCGTTCCATAGTTTTACGGATGTCCACGGTAAGGGCGGGGCGGTCCAAAATTCATCGGTGTCGGGTAAGCCCAAAGGCAAAAACACATTGCTGCAAAGGTACAGGCTACCGGTAGTGATGTAGGGTTCGGCCAGGCCGGGCTGGTTACCGTACAGCCCGATATTGAGCCAGCCACCGGCTGTAAATGTTGTCGGTGCTTCCAGTGTTTTTTTGATGAGGGCCGTAAGCGCACAACGCACCTGTGCCGGTGGCAACTCAGCGGGCAATTGCTTTATATAAGCCATATTGGCCAGGTGATGAAAAACACCGGCGCGGTAAGTTATTGACCGCCCGGTTATAGGGTAACTGCCATCGGTATTAATGAGGCGTTCCAGTATTTCGGCATAACGCTGACTGATGGTTTTTGCGCTTTCGGCTTCGGGCAAATATTTCTTTTTCTTTTCGCCTGCTACCTGTAAAATAACGCCCAGGTAGGGCTGTATCACAATGCTGTTGTAATAGTCGAGGTGAAAGTTCATCCCGTCTGAATACATGCCATCACCAACATACCAATGCTGCGTAAACTCGCGTACCCCATATTCGGTACGCACCGGGTCGTCACCCAGGTCGTACTTACATAAAAACGCTTCAATCATCCCGGTAAACAAAACCCAATTGCTGTACGATGGCACGGTGCCACGGGTTATCTTCATCACATCAACAACCTGTTGTTTGGTTTTGGTATCCAGGTGTTCCCAAAGCCAGGGGCTGCGTATCAGCGCCAACGCAAAAAAAGAAGCGTCAACCAGGGGCTGCCCGCCGTTCCATTGCAGATAGTCTTTAGCCTGCGGGTCAACCGCGTTGGCTATGGCTTTGAGGCTCCACTGCCGGTATTGGTCGCGCAGTTTTACTTCGTCAGCATCACCACCTTCCAGGTTAAGCCAGGGCGCTATTCCGCTGAGGGTACGTCCAAAAGCTTCGAGGTAAACCACCTTTGAGCGGGTAGCGGCATTGTCCGTACGTTCCGACAGTGCCACCGGCATGTTCTGCTTCAATTTGTCCTGCGCAAGGTTTGATAGTACCGGCCGTGCTACTTTGTCCATATAGCTTAGCCATAGCTTACGGTCGGCTACGCCGGTTTGCTGCGCATAAGCCTGGTTTAAACTGGTTAATAGTATGAGGAGTAGAAGTTTCTTCATCAAATGAGGTTAACCAAAAGTATGTCATTTAGTTTAAAACGGTGAATAAAAACAGATTTTGTTGCAGGTTTAAAAGACCGCTATATCGTTCTGGTTGTTCCCGGCAACGATTGCATAGATTTTTAGGCCGAAACGGTGGGATTGTCACACGCAATACAGTAATATTGCTTAACCAATACACCTGAATGAAAAAATTATTATTGATATGTGCTGTGCTCATCTGCTGCATTAAAGCAGACGCGGCCATTGCCAAACGCATAACCGTTGCGCAAGACGGAAGCGGCGATTTTAAGACCGTGCAAGAGGCCATTAATGCTGTGCCTAACCACAGCAATGCCCGCACCGAAATATTTGTAAAAACCGGCATTTACAAAGAACGCATTGTTGTAGCCGCGGAAAAGACAAATATTACACTGATAGGCGAAGATGTAAAAAACACCGTGCTTACTTTTGATAACTATGCGTCTAAACTGGATACCGCCGGTAAACAATTGGGCACGTCGCGCACGGCAAGTTTTTATGTTTATGGAAGGGGGTTTTCGGCTAAGAATATCACGTTCGAAAACTCTGCCGGGCCTGTTGGGCAGGCATTGGCTATTTACGTGGCTGGCGATGAGGCTGCCTTTTTTAACTGCCGTTTCCTGGGTTTCCAGGATACGATATATACCAACGGACGCGGCACACGGGAGTATTATAAAGACTGTTACATTGAGGGCACTACCGATTTTATCTTCGGCGCGGCAACGGCCATGTTTGATAATTGCGATATCTTTTGCAAAAAAGGCGGCTCATATATTTCGGCGGCCTCAACTTTAGATACCACCAAATACGGTTATGTATTTACGCACTGCCACATAACAGGCAGCGCGCCCGATAATAGCTTTGCCCTTGGCCGCCCTTGGCGACCCTATGCCAAAGTTGTTTATCTGTACTGCGACCTGGGTACTGTGATATCGGCTGCCGGTTGGGATAACTGGCGCAATGCGGAGAACGAAAAAACAGCCTACTATGCCGAGTACAAAAACACGGGGCCGGGTTACCAGCCGGATAAACGTGTGGCATGGTCGCACCAGCTAACAGATGACGAAGCCAAGATTTACACCAAAAGCCTTGTTTTAAACGGCTGGGAACCTATAAAACCTTAATAATGAAAAGAATACTGATCGCGTGTTTGCTTTTTTGTGTTGCCGACGGGTTTAGCCAGTCGAAACCGATAGTAGTAGCAGCTGATGGCAGCGGCAACTATAAAACCGTGCAGGCCGCTTTTGACGCGGTGCCTTTACACAATAAAAAGCCGTTGGTTATTTATGTGAAAAATGGCACTTACCGGGAAAAAATGCACCTGGACTCAACCAAAAACTTTGTGGAGTTAAGGGGCGAGTCTCGGTTTAACACGATATTGGTTTATGATGACCATACGGGCAAAGTATCAGCCGATGGCCGACCTGTAAACACGCAGTCGTCATACAGCATCATTATCCACGGCGATAATTTTACCGCTCAAAATATCACCTTTGCAAATGACGCTGGCTTTACAGCCGGGCAGGCCGTAGGCCTGGAGAGCGATGGCGACAAGGGCCAGTTTTACAATTGCCGGATTGTGGGCAACCAGGATATTTTGCTGCTTAACAACGCCAAAGGCCGCCAGTATTTTAAGGACTGCTACATTGAGGGCAGCACCGATTTTATCTTCGGCGCGGCACCGGCCTGGTTTGAGGGCTGCCATATCCACAGCAAAAAAAATTCGCATGTTACCGCGGCATCAACACCGCAGGATGCTACCTATGGTTTTGTATTTAACGACTGCGTGCTCACCGGCGATAGTACCCTGCACATGGTATCGTTAGGCAGGCCATGGCGGCCGTACAGTATGGTAGTTTACATGCACTGCTACATAGGGCAGCAGGTAAAACCCGAAGGCTGGAGCAACTGGAACCAGACCGAAAGCTATAAAACGGCACGGTATTCCGAGTATCAAAACTACGGACCTGGCGCTAAAACCACGGGCAGGGTAACCTGGAGCAAACAACTGAGTGATACCGAAGCGACGGAGATCAATATCAAAAATGTGTTGAAAGGCTGGGAACCGGCGTTACCTTAATGGTGTGGGTCAAGTAACTTTGATGGTGATTACTGCCTTGTTATGCACAACGCATAGTGGCACGGCTTCAAAGCCGGGAACATAATTGAATACACGGCCACCCGTGGTAGGTAACTGCTGTATGAGTTGATCGCAGCTAACAGTTACCATGGCTGATTTTCTCGGGATACTTACCTCACGCGCTGAAACAGTTTTAACCACTTGGGTGCTTTTAGCGATAACCGGGACGATGATCTTAACTTGTTTATCGTACCCCGTCTGATCAAGATCAAAACCCAAACGCGCATGCTCCGCCGTAAAAGTGTACGTCACCCGGCAATTGACGGGTCCGGCAGGCGGGTTTTGCTGGTTTTGATCGACCAGGTTCGATTGTGTTTTTACGGTTACCGATGCACCATCGTTAACTACCTCAACGGTGGCGTTCAGGTCGCTGATGTTCATGTAGGTCGTACCGTCAAGTTTCAACTCAATGCGCGGGGTTAAAGGCATGGACAGCGGGTCGGTATCGGGTTGCATGTTACCTGCTTCGTACAGTTGGTAGGCGTTCATGCTTCCGCAGAGTATCGGTCCTGTTGCCGGGTGCCAAAGCATCGTTAATGCGCCGCCGGTAGCGTGGCCGTTTTTGTCCTTTTTATACTCCATGTCATAGCCCGTCGCTGTGGCCCTGAATTTACCTTTGGCTATCAGGCTGGTTTGTATGTCGCTAAAAAAACGGTGACTGTAGCTTTCTTCGCGCGGCAGCGCAATATGCTGCACATCAAATTTGGTTTGCGCATCGCCATATTCCAGTACATTGGCCAATGCTTTAATGTGCGAAAACGTATGGTGCACACACGGTGTTACCCCGTGCGCCGCGTAATGGGGGCCACCTTGTAATAAACCATTAACCGTTAACTGCTGCATTAGTTGTGTGTTTAACAGTGCTGCCTTGTAAAAACGTTTATCGCGATGCGCCATTAATGCGTAAGCGGTTTGGCAACCGTCGGATGTGCGGCTGCCCCAGTAGGTCCATTTGTAATTGCGGGTACCCCAGCTATTATCCCAGCCACCATCGGGCAGCATAAACTCCAAATGGGTTTGCATACTTTGGGTTACCGCACCAAGTACTTCTTCATCGTTGGTCAATAAGCCGTAGAGCACCAGCGCAGGCAACGACTCCTCTACATTATAACCCAGGTCAATGGCATGGCAACCTTTCTTGGTGAGGTCGTTAAGCGCACCTTCGCCGTATAGTAATTTATCCTGTGCGGTGATATAGCTTATTCCCTGGTGGGCAAGGTCGCGGCCTTTGGTCGTAAACTTTGGTTCATCCAGTATTTCACCCAATAGCGTCAACCCATACGATGCTGTTACCGGGTAATTGATATTGCCGTAATCCACCGTAAAGTTATCGTGGATATAATCGCCCGCTTTTTTAAGGCGAGCGGTAACCTCAGCTTTAAATTGCGTGTCCATTAAATGCCCATGTTTTTTTACGGCTTCGGCTAACGCGATGGCCGCAAAAACCGTGGTTCCTTTCCAGCTACCTTTAACTGGCTCGTTTAACCACGAACCATCTGGCTGACTAACACGCCGGTCCATCCACCGGTAAAGTAAAACCGAGGCATCCATGTAACGATGGTCGTTGGTTTTATCAGCCAAATAAAAAAAGGGGTAAATACTATCGCCCACACGGCCATGTACCGCTTTATCAGCAGGGCACCAAATGCCGCCGTAATCATCCGTGCGGGACTGATCTGTCACTTGCAAAGCCAGCAAACCAGCCGCCCATTGTTTTAAAAGATCATGGCTTAACGCATACAGGTTGGCGCTGGGAGGCGCCAATAGCTTACCCAAATCCTGAGGTATATACAACCCTCCGGTCAATGCCGCGCCGCCAATGGCTGTGGTTTTGATAAAATCGCGGCGGGTTGTCAAGGCTGTTTATTTAAGGTTTTTACTTCTTAACAAGGCTTCCAGGTAGTAATAGTCAGCATAGGTTAACGGTACATCAATCTCGCTTTTGGCGGGTTTATGCCCGGTGCTGTGCAGCAGTAAAAAATTGCCATTGGTGTTTAAAGGCGCTTTATAATTGCTGCTCAAGCTGTACAATATTGTGTTTGCCTTGTCGCGATAATCGTTGCCTTTGCTGTACTTAGCCAATTCAAACAGTGCCGAAGCCATGATAGCTGCGGCGGATACATCGCGCGGGGCGTTGGGTATTGCAGGGTCATTATAATCCCAGTAAGGCACCAGGTCTTTAGGCAATGTTGGGTTGCTAAATATAAATTTTGCAATGTTTTGCGCCTGCTGCAAATACTTTTTATCACCCGTTTCGCGGAAGCACATGGTGTACCCATACAGGCCCCATGCCTGCCCCCTTGCCCATGCCGACTCGTCGCTATAACCCTGCGCGGTTGTTTTTTTAATGATGTTGCCCGTTTGTGGATCATAGTCGACCACGTGGTAAGAACTGTAATCGACCCTGAAATGATTTTTGATGGTATGATTTGCATGTGAAACCGCGATCTTATAAAACGATGAATCGCCCGTAAATTTCGTGGCGTTAAAAAGCAGCTCCAGGTTCATCATATTATCAATGATCACTGGGTTGGTCCATTTATCTTCATTGTGGTCCCACGAGCGTATTACCCCTGTTTTGGGGTTGAAGCGTGTGCTTAACGACCTTGCCGCCTGGATGACCACCTTTTTATAATTGTCATCATTAGTCAACCGGTAACCGTTACCAAAGCTGCAATAGATCATAAAACCCAGATCGTGCGTACCTTTGTTAAATTGCTCCTTTTCGATCTTGGCCGTGTAAATACGCGCTTCTTCGAGCCATTTTTTGTCTTTGGTATAGTCGTACAGGTACCATAATATCCCCGGGAAAAAACCGCTCGTCCAGTCTTTAGAGCTTACCAGCTTTAGTTTGCCGTTCTCAAACGTGCGGGGCGATACTACACCTTTGGCGGTATCCTGGTGGGGCAGGTCGTTGAGCATAAACGTAGTTTGCATTTCGGCAAACTTAAACTCCTTGCTTACATTAACTTTTTGGGCAAAAGTCGCGGCCGATGTTACCAGCAACACTACGATCGAAATTAAACGTATTTTCATTATTTAGCAGTAAATGGTTTGCGCACTTTGTTTAATATCAGTTGCCAGTCGGCACTATGGTCATTCGTCGAGCCAGCCATAGCCGCTGTTGTATATTTGGCGTTAAAGTACGCAGCTTCTTCCAAAGCATAAACACCTGTTTCGGTATTAAATTTTGCGCCCGCAATATAACCTGCTTCGCCGTTTTTTGCACGGGCTTTATCAAATGCCGCTTTGCTGTTTAAAAACTCGCCGTGGGGTTTTTCGCCGGTAACAAATGGGACTAAAAAGTCGACCGATTTTTTGATGGACGACCCGGTGTTTGATTCGTAATTAAAATAATCCTTACCCGTGGCCCGGTAAACAACCGTTATGGCAGTTAGCAAAGGCTCGAGCGTGTAAATATGATAATGCAGGGCGTCGCGCTCTTCAAAATCATAGCCTGAGCCATCGGGGTACAGGTTAACGGCTATCTGCCTCTCCAGTTCGTGCTCAATAATTTTGGTGTATTTGCTATCGTGCAAAGCATAAGCTATCATGGTAATGATCTTGATGCGGTGCGAGTTCCAGTTATTGATGGCCTTGCCCTTGGTGCCCACTATCCATTTTACGTTCAGTTCGGTTTCGGCAATACTGCTTAGCCAGCTATCCACGCTTTTGCGGACATCGGCGCTGACATCGCCGCGCAGCAAATCATAGGCCGAATACAATGTTTCGAGTTTTGTTTCATCTATCGGGTCGCCCGATGATTTATTCATTTTTGCCCAGGCCTGTAAAAATTCGCTGGCTTTGCTCAAGTATTTTTTCTCATTTTCAACTTTATACGTTACAGCCAGCGCATATATTTTGTCGGCGTCTTCCACAGCTTTCAGACTGCGCACCTTGTCGGGATTACCGGCCAGTAAGCCTTCGGACATGATCTTTTCTACCGGGTTGGGCTGCTCCGCCAAAGTTGCTTTTGCAGTATCTTTTAAGTTCTTGTAAGCGACTTTTGCAGATACGTCGTTTTTGATCAGTTTTTTGAGTTTGGCAAATTCATCCCTGTCCAGGCTGGCATACTGGGCTTTGGCGCAGACACAAATGGTAGCAAAAACCAACAGCAGAATTATCTTTTTGTTCATGGTATCAAGTTCAATCGCAACACTTATCAATCGGTTAACTCAAAGTTGCTTTGCAGTAAAATATGGTCTGACGAGTTACCGATCATTAGTTTAAAATCTCCCGGTTCGGTTCCCCAGTGCATCTGCTGATCATAAAACGATAGTTCTTCCTTATCCACTGTAAAGGTTACCTCGCGGCTTTCGCCTGGCTTTAGGTATATCTTTTTAAAATCCTTCAGTTCTTTGATGGGGCGCGTTACACTGGCCACCAGGTCGTGTATGTACAGTTGCACCACCTCGGCACCTGCATATTGGCCGGTATTACTTAATTTACAGGTAACCTGTAGTTTTTCGTTTTTGGTTATTTTAGTTTGGCTCAGTTTAAGGTCGGTCAGCGTAAAGCTGGTATAGCTTAAACCAAAACCAAAGGCAAAGGCCGGGCTGTTAGGCAGATCAATATATGCCGATTTGTAGACCAGATCGTTTGTGTTCACCACCGGCCTGCCGGTGTTTTTGGTGTTGTAAAAAATGGGGATCTGCCCTTCTTCTCTCGGGAAAGTGATAGGCAATTTAGCCGATGGGTTATAGTCGCCGACAAGCACATCGGCCATGGCATTACCGGCCTCGCTGCCTAACCACCAGGTATATAGTATGGCGTTTGCATGTTCGGCGGTCCAGTTAAATATCAGCGGCCTACCGGCCATTACCAATACCACTACGGGCTTGCCTGTTGCCTTTAAGGCTTTGATCAGCTCTTCCTGCACGCCCGGCAGGTGAATGTTGGACCGGCTTTTGGCCTCGCCGGTCATGGTGAATGTTTCACCCACCGCAACAACCGTTACATCCGCGTTTTTAGCTGCAGTAACGGCTTCGGCAAAACCCGTCCTCGACGTATCGGTCACACTATAGCATCCCGAAGCATAATACAATTTGGTTGCCGCGCCCAATTTATTTTGAAGCCCCTCGTATAGCGATACCAAATGGTCATTATCCCACGATACCGCCCAGCCGCCTTTCATATCGGTGCCTGATTTTGCCAAGGGACCAATAACAGCTATCGATCTGATATTTTTCGACAAGGGCAATAGCTGCTGCTCATTTTTAAGCAATACGATACTTTTTTCGGCAACGGCGCGTGCCGCCAGTTTATTGGCAGGGTTGTCCAACACCTTTTTCTCCCTTTCGGGATTTGAAAAGCGGAAAGGATCATCAAACAGGCCCATCTCAAACTTTTTATGCAGTATCCGCCTAACGGCATCATCAATTAATGCAAGCGGCACCTTTTTATCTTCGACCAGTTTTTTAAGGTTATTAATGTAGCTGTGCCCTTCCATATCCATGTCAGATCCGGCGGTGATGGCCAGCCGCGAGGCCTCGGCTTTGTTTTTGGCAAAACCGTGCGCTACCATTTCGCTGATAGAACCCCAATCGCTAACTACAAAGCCTGTAAAGCCCCATTTGCCTTTTAAAATATCGCGTTGCAAATAACTGTTTCCGGTTGCCGGAATGCCGTTCAGCTCGTTAAACGAGTTCATAAAAGTGGCGGCACCGGCATCGAGCGCGGCTTTAAAGGGTGGCAGGTAAGTTTCCCAAAGGGTACGGTCGCTCATATCTACTGTGCCATAATCTCGTCCCGCTAAAGCGGCACCATAACCGGCAAAATGTTTAACGCAGGCCATAATGGCGTCATCGCTGCCCAGCCCCTTGCCCTGAAAGCCTTTTACCCTGGCACGTGCTATGGCTGACCCTAAAACCGGGTCTTCGCCCGCGCCCTCCATTACCCGGCCCCAGCGCGGGTCGCGGCAAATATCGACCATGGGTGCAAACGTCCAGTGCTGGCCGGATGCTGCTGCCTCGGTAGCAGCCGTTCTCGCGGAAAGCTCAATGGCATCCATATCCCAGCTTGCAGCCTCGGCCAAAGGGATGGGGAACGTGGTGCGATAACCGTGTATCACATCCAAACCAAACAACAAAGGTATTTTTAACCGCGACTGCATGGCTATCTCCTGTACCATACGGGTATCGGCAGCGCCACGCACGTTAAGCATGGCGCCCACTTTGCCCGCCTTGATGTCGAGGTATTTGGTACTATTTGAAGTAACCGGCCCCGTTGCCAGGCGATCGCCGGTGTATTGATTAAGCTGGCCTATTTTTTCGTCGAGCGTCATTTTTGCCAATAAAGCCTCTACCCTGCCCTCTATCCCGGTTGCCTTAACTTCGCTTTGCTGGGCAAAATCAGGGCAACCGAAACAGATAAGGCACAATAAAGCCAGTAAACTTTTTTTAGACATGGTGTAATACTTTTCTGTTTTAAGCCTTTTTTCAAAAAAGTTTACTGAACCGGGAAATAAAATGCCACCGTACTGTTACTGTTGTTTATTGCCGAAACAACGCCATTTGTTGCCAGCAGATCGCTCGTGGTAATGTTTGTATTGGTATTTAATACAATGGGATAATCTAACTGTGAAGTAACCGTATTGGCATTTGACAAATGTATCAGCATAACTGAGTTGGGGTTAGGGTTAAACGTACCCGGTGCCTTAAACGTAACCGGATTGGTGTTATACACCCCTGGTGGTGCCAGCGTTTTGGCCTGTAAATCCTGCAAGGGCAGGTTGTAATGGGTATACGTGCCCAGCAATATCAAGTACGACAGGTAATTTTTGACATCGGTTTTTGAATAGCTTGCCCAGCTTGTTGCCTGCGCGCCATTATTGGTGTAGTTTATCCACAGCCCGGTTTTTGAGGTTATAACGCCCGAGCTATTTTTTACGATGTTGATAATGGTGTTGTTTGTTAAAAATATAAACGTGCGGTTAGTTTGTATGTACTCGTTGGTATCAATACCCGAGTAAATGATACCATCGTACATGCGGCGGAAAACGGTATCGGTAGCGCTGCCGTAAGCCCGCGATTTTAAATATGCCCAGGCCGTTTTGTATACGTGCGCATCAAGGGTATCAACCGTTGAGCGGGTATAGTCTTTTTGCAGGTTTAAACCCGCCAGTGAGCAGCCCGATATCATTGTACCGATACCCAGGAATGCTATAGCTATAATTGAAATTATTTTAATCTTTTTCATGATCATCTCTTGTTTAGTATCCCGGATTTTGTGTTAACAGATTATTAGAGTTTATTGCACCCTGGCTTACAGGCCAGTAATACCTGTTTGGCGTATCTAAAAAGCCGGTTGTTAAACCCGTACGCAGGTTGATGATGGGATCCATAATTTGGTGAACACGGCCCATGCGTATCAGATCAAACCAGCGTTTTCCTTCTCCCAAAAGCTCGTACGATTCTTCGGCCAGTATACCATCTATCATTGCATCGGGTGTAGTGTATGCCGTTGCCGGGATAAGCGCAGATGATGGCGTTGTTGCCTGGTACCGTGCCCTTACGTACACATAGTTTAAATATTTAAGGGCGTTGGTAAGGTCGCCGGTTTTGGCGTAAGCCTCGGCCATTTGCAGGTAAACATCTCCCAAACGGTACATAACCAGGTAAACGTTATCATTTGAGTTGGCTGTAGAAGCAGGCACCCCGGCAGCAACCGGTGTACGGTTTAAATATTTGTACAATAAGTTGATATGGTTAAATGTATTTACGGTATCAATACTTTTTGATACGCGTACGTCGGTTTTATAAAATGCTTTAAAGCGGGTATGGAAAGCAAGGTCTAACTGTAAAGGGTTGTTGGTTGTTTGTATAGAAACCGGTATACAGGCACACCCGTTAACGGTATAATCCCAATAAATGCTCCATATCGGCTCGGGCGAGGTTGCCGGCGTTAAAAACAGGTTTTTCCAGTTGGCACCTGTTTCGAGCCCGCCAATGTTAACCCCTGCTACACCCGAAGCCGTACTTGCGCTATACGCAGTACCCGACGGTGTTTTTGCCAGCATTAGCTTAGCGTCCCAGGCAAGCGCGTTAACATAATCGGCATTGGTGCCAGCAGGCAATGCAGCGCGCCACATATACACATCGGCCATAATTGCGCAAATGGCTCCTTCGTTCATATTCCAAACTACAGGTGTTTGCAGCTTTTGTATCAAATTGTAAGCCTTGGTCAGATCGGGGATGATCACCGAATCGATGAGGGTAATGGCTTTGGTCCGCGGTTTTTGAGGCGATTGTGTAACATCGAGGTAAGGGTCTGTCCACAGCGGGGCATCGCCCCAAACCCGTACAATATAAAAATAGCTTTCGGCACGCATGGCATAGGCTTGCGCTAAGGACGAATTTAAAATGGTTGGCGTTACGTTAGGGTCAAAATTAGGTACCTGCGGGAAATACTTGATTGCCAGGTTTGCACGCGAAATAACTTTGTACAAACCGCCCCAATCGGTACCGGTGGCATTAAAACCAATGGCGTTTTGTGAAATTGAAACCGCGTAAGCGCCCGGGAATGTTGATGCCGTAAAATTATCTGTACGGGCATCGCCCCAGTAATTATACCTGCCGCCCAAACCTTCGTCTTTACCGGTCCCGTCGCCTGTCATTTCTTCCTGGAAGGCCGAATAAATACCCGCTAAGCTGGCTGTGATGTCTTTTTGGTTTTTAAAATAACTATCTATGGTTACACCGCTCGAAGGGTCGAGCGTGATATCTTTCGTACAACTATTGCTCAGTATAGCTATGCCAAGCAATGCCGCAATTATTAATATATTTTTATTTTTCATCGTTAAAATCATTACTAATTAAAAACCTACGTTTAAACCTAAACCAATTTCGCGGCGGCGTGGGTACCTGCCATTATCATAACCCGGCTCCAAAAAGTTGTTGGCCGTAAACTCCGGATCGTACCAGCGGTAGTTGGTCCAGGTGGCCAGGTTATTACCGTAGGCAAACAGGTTAAATGTTTTGGCACCGATCTTTTTCATAAGGTTGGGTTCGAGGTTGTAGGATAGTTTTACACTCGACAGCCTGATGAACGCCCCGTTTTCCATATATAGGCTGTTTTCTTTATCAGCAACTGTCAGGTAGGTGGCATCTTTAAAATTGGCGTTTAACGTAGGATAAGTGGCTATGTCGCCCGGCTTTGTCCATGCGCCGTATATTGCGAATGCAGGCGGCGGTGTATAGTTTGATGTTTCGGTACTGAGCGAGTTTGCGATCTCATCATAAACCTTATTACCGAACGATGCGTTAAATAACACGTTTAAGGTAAACCTTTTGTAAGTAAAGGCATTGTTTATGCCCCAGTATACTGTGGGTACACCATTGCCCATCACCTGGCGGTCGCTTTCATCTATCGAGCCATCGTTGTTAATGTCTTCCCAAATGGTGGTACCGGCCGGCAACACCGTGCCGTTTCGTTTTAGCTGGTGAATTGCCCCTGTATATGTAGAACCATCAGCTTCCTGGTAGCTTGTCGCTGTTGTTCCATCCGGGCTAACACCAATGGGGTTTAACCTGTTGCCTGCAACATCGTAAGCGTTTGACACATTCCAACGGTAAACACCTAAGTTTTTAAGCAAATACATATCGCCAATATGGCCGCCTTCTTTTATTACGTAAGAATCGAGGACACGCGGAATAGTATTTAACTTTTTAATGAGCGGTGCTTGCTGGAAAGTTATGTTACCGGTAATATTCCACGAAAAGTCTTTTTTAGCTACCGGTATAGCACCAACGGTTAGTTCAAAACCCTGGTTTGAAATATTACCTAAATTAACCGCATAACTTTTTAAGCCGGTCTCTTCGGGCAGGCCAAGGCTGGATAATAAGCCATTGGTTTGTTTGGTGAAGTACTCGGGGGTTATAGTTAACCTGCCATTAAACAAGCTGAGGTCTAAGCCAAAGTTTTGGATAACTGTTTGCTCCCAATGGATGGTTTGGTTACCTAAGCTTGGGCTTACATAAACAGCATTATTGCCGTTATATATCCCGCTATTGGTAGCAACATTACCCGCGCCAAAGTTGAGCTGTGTAGCATAGGCAAAATCGCCCACTTTATCGTTACCCAGCACACCAATGCTGTAGCGCAGTTTAGCATCGTCTAAAACCCGTTTGGCCCACATCATAAAAGGCTCGGCCGAGATACGCCATGCAAAGCCGCCTGCACCAAAGTTACCCCACTTGTTATCGGGCCCAAAGCGCGACGAACCATCGCGGCGTATAGTGCCGTTAATGATGTATTTATCTTTATACGCGTATTGCGCGCGGGCAAATACCGATTCGGTTGCGTTATAAGCAGGCACCGTAGTGTTTGTACCTGCTAATACAATATCGCCAACACTCGAAATACGTATTGCCTCGCTCAGGTAATTCTGGAGTGATAAGCCGTACCCATCATCACGGTGACGATCTCGGCTATAGCCTAAAACGGCACTTATACTGTGATCTTTACCAAAAGTTTTATTGTAGTTTAAAAAGGTTTGTACCTCGTAAACCAGTTTATTATCAATCGAGCTTGCACCAACATTTGGCCCCAGCGCACCCGATGTAATGGCGAGCGGCGTAAATGTTTGCCTGTTCACATCGTCCAAACGGCCGTTTGCCGATGCAGTGAACTTCAGGTCTTTAAATATGTTGTAATTTAAAGCGATATCATCCTGGATGATATATGTTGTGGGTACGTTTTCGCCCAGTAATGCAAAGGCTATCGGGTTCCTTTTTGATTCAACATACCCCGCGAGCGAGCCATCGGGCCTGTACAACGAAACCCATGGGTTGCGCTGAAAGATTTGGTTTGCTGAGTTTGCGATATCAATTACGTTACCGCTGTTATAACCAATTGATACATGGTTGGTCAGTTTTAACTTGGGAGTTGCCTGGTAATCCACATTAAAGGCGGTGGTAAAACCCTGCAAATAACTGTTAATGATGATGGACCTATCGTTAACATAGTTGATACTGGCGTAATATAACAGGTCTTTTGAGCCACCCCCAATGCTTACATTGAGGTTATCCCTGTTTGAGGTGCGATAAAAAAGATCCTGGTAATCAACATCTTTATTGTCATAAGTACTAACCGAATCGGGGTTAACCGCCGCGCCCGAACCTGCACCGCCACCTAATACCCTGCGATAGTAGGTAATATCGCGGGCCGATGTTGTTTGTAATTTATGGGCAAGCTCACCAAACAGATGGGTATAATTTACGTTAAGCCTTGCTTTGCCTTCTTTACCGCCTTTGGTGGTAATTATAATTACGCCATTAGCGCCACGTACACCATAAATTGCTGATGAAGCGGCGTCTTTTAGTACCTCAATTGATTGTATGTCCTGCGGGTTTAAAAAGGTAGCATCGTCATTGAGTACACCGTCAATAACATACAGCGGGCCAATACCGGCATTTAGCGTTGAAGCACCGCGTATCTGTATAGTTCCCTGCGAAAACGGGTCGCCGCCATCGGTAACTACTTGCGTACCTGCTATTTGTCCTTCCAGGGCGTCGGCAAGGCTGGTTGGCTGCCGTTCCTGTATCTGCTTGGCGCCTATGCTGCCTATAGAGCCTACCAGGTCGCTCTTCTTAACGGTCTGGCCGTAACCGGTCACAATAACCTCGTTTAAGGTCGACTCATTTTCGGTTAACGTTACCGTGATGATCTTTTGACTGCCTACCACTACCTCCTTAGGAGCAAAGCCGATATAGCTGAATACCAGGGTTGCCTGATTGTTAGGTACGCTTATGGTAAACTTACCATCCGGGTCGCTGGCGGCACCTATTTTTGTACCCTTTACTAAAATGCTCACACCAATAAGTGCTTCACCTTTGGTGTCTTTTACAGTACCTGTAATTTTTATGCTGGTTTGTGCATAAAGCGATGCGCTTAACATCATCAAAATGGTTAACAGCGCGAGGCCGAATTTTGAGAAGAGTTTACAGGGATGGATAAAAGGTCGTGTAATGTTTTTCTTCATACTAATGGTTTAAATTTTAGTAATAATTAATTTGGTTTATTTTTTACCGGTCAGGCTGGTTTACTAACCGGCGGAACGCTTACGTATAAGCAGACCAGAAAAGCTCAGGCTGTCGACATTTGTTCATGATGTTTTTTTAACTGGTTATGTTAATTGGCGATGTAAATGTAGCATACATTTTATTTAAAAAACAAGTGCAAAAAGTGCGTTTCCAAAGCGTATTGCAAGTTTTTTGATTTTTTAATACGGTTACGTACTATGTAATGTGTAAGGTAAAAAACGTTTCAGAAAGCCCTATTGGGTATTAAAGCGTTAAGCGCAAAAAATATCTATACGGTTACATCGCAATCAATTTTTTTTCACTTTTTTTCACTTTTTTTTCGATCGGGACTGAAAGAGGTAAAAACAAGGTGAATTAATGCTAAAACAGCTAGGCCAGAACGTAAATTAATTGATATCAGTTAGTTATCTTTCTCAAAATGTTCTAAAACCAGCTTGCTCCAGCCCTCGGTTCCGGCATTTTTGAGCTCTTTTTTACGGTCTTCCATCACTTTTTTGATCTTATCGCGGTATGACCAACAGGTACTTTGGCGTATTTCCAATATCTCCGACAGTTTATTGGAGGTGATGCTGCCTTTTGACGAGTAGATGAGGAACAACATATAAAAACTTTTGGTGATCGGTATCTTGGTGTTCTGGAAAATGGTGTACGCGATAACCGATTCCTCATACCGGCACTTGGTGCAGCGGCGACTGTATGGCAAATGTCCCGAAAGGTAATTGGTGTTGCCGCATTTACGGCAGGTATAACCATGCTCCCACTTTAGTTCGGATAAAAACTTAAAGCAGGTTTCCCTGTCGGGGTATATTTTGCTAAATTCTTCAAAATCCACATCCTGCGACATTACCCTGGCACGGGTAACCTTCTCAATATTCACCTGTAGCTCCTGGTTATCCAGTTCGAGCAGGCTGTTCAGGTTTGATATACTTTCGGCCTGTTCTTTAAGGAGCAAGTTCATGGCCGAAAGTTCTTCGTTTTGCTGTTTGATCACGATAGCGTTTTCAACCAGTTCCTTGGTACGCTGCTCAACCAGGTTACTTAGTTCGTTATTTAACGTATCTTTCAGATCGTGGTTAACCTGTAACTGGTGGATCATCCGCTTTTGTACGTTGTCCTTCTTTCGGCGTAAATGGCGGATACTGTCGCCTATCGCGAAAGAAACCAGCACCATCTCTATCACAAAACAAAAACTCAAACTATAATGGGTAGCTACGCCGTAGGGTATCCACAGCACATCCAAAAAAAGCAGTATTTTGATGGTAAAACCGATCAGCAAAAAGGTATAGCCCGCCACAAAGAACCGGGCGGCTTTAAAGCCTCGTTTTAAAACATAAACACCCGCGCCAAAGGCAAACAGCATGGGTATAAACTCGATAACCTTGTAAGTAAACAGCGGCTGGTAAACTAAACAGGCTATATAAAACAAACATCGCGCGGTAATTAAGCCCAAAATAATACGGTAAAGACGAGGGGCCTTGGTTTTGAGGTACAAAAAATTTGAGGTGAACAGCAAACCAAAAATGCTGCTCAAAAATATGGCTGTACCAACCGAGTACTGGTTTAAAAATGGTTTATTTGGCCACAGGTATTGAAAAGCGATACCATCCTGGCACATTTCGTAAAAGCCTACACTCAGGTTATACAAAACGTAATACAGGTAACGCCTTTGCCTGATAGCCAGGAACATTAAAAAGTTGTACAGGCTGAATATGAGGATCATGCCGAAGAACAACCCAAAAACCAGGTATTCGCTCAAGGCGTATTCAATGAACCAATGCACATCGCGCAAAACAATGAGCACATTAGCGGCCTGCGTGGCCCGTATTTTTACATAGTAGGTGCTTACCGTATCCGAGTTGTTCTCAACATCGAGTGTAAAGTTTTTGTGCTTGTATTCGCGCTGCTCAAAATTGTATTTATAGCCGTATTTATAGCTACGGTAGGTGCCGTTGGCTTGCGGAACGTATAGCACGATATCGTTTATCGTCTGATCAAAAAACTCCAGTATCCAGTGCCGCTTTGTTTGCGATGAGTTTTTTATCCGGAACTTATACCAGAAATACGATTTTACATTGTAGTATTTGGGGGTAAACGTGGCCGACTTTTTAAACTTTGCATCAACGCCTGGTTTAAGCACATCGGCAAAAGTGATGGTGTTATTAGGGTCGGGCAGCGACATGATCTCGCCGTACGAAAAAATGTGCTGTGGTACTTTATCATCAACCTTAACAATGTCTTGCGCGGCTGCAGGAGGGATAATTGCGGTTATTAGCAGCAAAAACAACAGCGTTTTTGTTAAAACAGGTTTTATAAATATCCTTTTTAAACCTTGGTTCATCAATGGTCCTCTCAATATTAAAATAGGTCAGTCATCAAGCAATAAAATGCCGGTGCCAATTAAGGCATCAGCATAATTTGTTGCATATCAATTTAAAAGCTGGTTTATAGGCCGGGAATAAAACACCCTGCTGTTATGGTTCGCTCTTGCTTTTGCAATACTACTAATATACAAAATTAAACCCGCTTTTTTAGCAAAATAACTGGCTTTTTAACTATGTGGCCCCGGTAGCCTTTGTTATTCTACCACCAGCGTACTGATGGAGTGCGGCAAACTGCTTATCACGGCAGCCTTACCTTTGATACACAAATTATAGGTTATTTTATCGTCAGATGTATTCATCACCACCACCGATAACTGCCCATTGGAATTTACAAAAGCAGTGGTTAACAGGCTTTCGCGGTTTGAGGAGCTGATGATACGTTTATCGCCGGGGCGAAAGAATTTTGAAAAATGGCCCAGGTAATAATAAATATTGGTGTATACCAGTTCGCCGGTACGGGTATCGGCAATTACGGGGGCAAAGCAATAGTTGCCTACATGGTTGGGGCCGCCTTTTTCGTCTAACAAAATGTTCCAGTCCGTCCAGCCAACGGTTCCATTATTGAGATCGCGGATGATGGATTGCCCGTATTTTTCGCCAAGCGCCCAGTCGTTCACCCGTGCCATATCAAATTTTTCAATGCAGCCTTCGGTAAATAAAAGGTTTTTATCCGGGAAGGATTCGGCCACATTCTTTACGTTGCCGAACATCATCGGGCTGCCTGTCCAGGTCTCATACCAATGGTAACCAACTCCCCAAATGTATTTTGCAGCTTCTTTATCTTCCAGAATGGTGCTTGCCCGTTGAAAAACCTGGTCGCGGTTATGGTCCCAAACGATCAGTTTTTTACTGGCCATCCCCGCCTTATGCAGTGTTGGGCCCAGGTAGTTCTTCACAAAATCGCGCTCCTCGGCGGCGGTATAAACACACGACTCCCATTTTTGGGTGGCCATGGGTTCGTTTTGCACGGTCAAGCCCCAAACATTGATCCCCTGTTTTTGGTAGGCATTGATAAACTTTATATAAAAGTTAGCCCAGCTTTGGTCAAACTCAGGTTTCAGTTTTCCGCCATGCAGTACATCGTTGTTATCCTTCATCCAGGCGGGCGGGCTCCACGGCGATGCAAATAAGGTAAGCTTACCACCTGCGGCTGCTATTGCCTGTTTGATGAATGGCACCCGGTGTTTCAGATCATGGTTGATGTTAAAACTTTTTAGGCTTTTATCATTATCGGCAACGTAGCTATAGTTGTCGCTCGAAAAATCACAGCTTTGTATGTTCGTGCGGGCCAGCGTATATCCTATGCCCTTTTCGGTATCGTAAAAAGCAGTTAAAAACTCTTGTTGTTTATTTTTTGGGAGTTTGTAAAAAGTTTCGGCCGAAGCATCGGTCAATGCGCTGCCAATACCTAACATGGTTTGGAAGGTTTTATTGGGATCCACAAAAATGCAAACTTCGCGTTCAGTGGGTTGGGGCTTATCGGTAAATTGGAGTGTTTCGGTATTGGTTAACCTTTGATCGGTGCCCTTCGCGGTAGTGTAAACTTTTACTGTTTTATTGCTGATGTTGAAAATGGGGGATGGCCTTTTTACCTGTGCCACCACTGGCTGCAAAAACAAGGTTAAGCTTATCGCGACAAGCAAAAATGGTTTATGTAGTTTTATCAGTTTCATAATCAATTTAACCAGATAAGTGGGTGACGAACAGGCAGGTTACGGATGATCTCCTCGTTCTGCGGGTCGTGGTTCATGCTTTGCCAGGTTTTTAGCCATTGTTTATTTTGTGTGGCAACAGCGCCAAAAACCAGTGAGGGCTGCGCGGCAGGCCAATCTTCCCAGTGCATAACATCGTGCTGGTAAGGCCATTTATTTTTATCGGCCAGATATGGGTATAAAAACGCGATACCTTTGGTGATAGACCGGCCATCTGGCATTTCAAACGTCCACAGGTTATCCTGCGGGGTACTCAATAACTGGCAAATAGTGGTCATGGCATCCAGGTCGAATATGGAATAACCGTACGGTTTGGTGCGCTGCAACTCCAACGGGAAGCTGCCGTCGGCAGCCATTTGGTTGGGCAGTAAAACCTGCTTGTAACGGTCGCAGCAAAAATTTATCCATTGAGTATTATCCGTAAACTTAGCAAAGCAGGCCACCTGCATTACCCAGCAGGTACCGTGGTTATTTTTGGCGTTCATTTCGTCCATGCCGTATTTGTGCGTGGTTACCCAGCCAATGTACTGGCTAAACCAGCTTTTTACACCGGCTAAAGTCTGTTTGCTTAACGCGGATGAGTGCTGCATAGCCTCGGTCCCCTGTACTACCTCCATTAGTTGAATGGCATCAATAATACCAATGCCCCGCCCTGTGGCGACACCTTTTATGGCCTGCGAATATTGCAGGTTTGGGTTCATCATGGTTTCGGGATTTATAAACCAGGCATTTAAATGAGCCTGCGCCTGACTAACATATTTATTATCCCCGGTTAATTGATAGGCCGACGCCAGCGCGCCCATAATGCGGCTAAAGCGGATCATGGCTAAGCGATGGGTTGTAAAATTTTGCGGGTTGGTCATGCCATCGCGTTGCACATAGGGGCTATCAGGGCTTTTGGGGTTAGGCCACCAGTAATCACCTTCCGAATAGAAATCATGTTTGCCGCCTGCGCTCCGGCTGCAACTTTCGGCTGTTATGGTAACTGGTTTTTGTTGCATGGCCCATGCCGCTTCTTTTAGAATGTACGGACGCAGGGTTTTGGTTATTTCGGCTTTTAGGTTTTGGCCATAGCTCGATGTATTACCTAACTCAAGCAGCAAAACCACCCATAAAATATCGTATGTATATTTTCTGATCATGTTATAAATTTAAAAACACCGTTTGCATCCCCGGCGACCGAACCGACACCACACTTTTACCGTTATTTGTTTTGATACTGATGAGCGCCCGCCCGTTGATCACCTGTAGCTTGCCTGATCCTTTGGTCGTACCGAGATCATCCAGTAAAGTACCATCGCCCGTTAACGAAAAGTTGACCCAGTTTACCGCGTCGAGGCATAAAACACCTTTGCTATCCAGCAAAGTAGCTTGCACGGTTATTTCACCGGGTTTTGCGCCCATCTGTTCCAAATGCAGTTGGACTGGTTTGCCCCATTTATCGGTCTGATAAACCTGGTTGATGGTATCCGTGACGATCACATTTCCCTTGTGGGCTTTTAACAGCAATTGGTTTTTTCCTTTTACGTAGGGCACTATCCAGCGCAGGCCCGCCGCCGGAAAATCCTGACTGTCGCGCTTTTTTACACCGTAGCTTTTGCCGTTCACAAACAGTTCGGCGGCATCGCAATTAGAGTAGGCTTTTACCATCTTCAATTCACCGTCACTGCCCCAGCGCACCGGCCAGTTATGCCCGTAAATATGCGCCATCGGCTTATCGGCCCAGTACGATTGTACCAGGTAGTACAACTCCTTTTTGGTCATATCGCGTTCAACAACGCCCTTTTGGTTCATATAAGGCAAGGGGTTATCATTACGGATGGGGGTCGAAAAATCTTTGAACACCCAAAACGCCGAACCGCTTAACCAGGGCATGGTCTCTTGCTCTTTCAACGTCCAGTCGAACAGGTTGGCCGTAGCGTTTTCGCTCCAATCGCCATCTTTTAACAGTTTTGCCGACTTGTTAAATAACGCCGTATCAATTACTCCGTTTGCCGACCGGATATTGATGAGCGCCTTGTCGGCGTTCTCCGAATTACGGCCCGCGTGGCTATCGCCGCCCCACTCGGAGTGGAAAGGGTATTTTACCTTTTTAAACTCATCTTCGGTAAATTGTTTGTATTGGGTATACACGCCCTTGTACCAGCCAGCCCAAATTGACGGGGAGTATATATCCGGTATATCTTTAGCAAAATCGCAGCGGCGGATGGCCGTTTTTCGCGATGGGTCGAGCCGATGGGCAAGGTCGTTCTGCTCCGTCATAAACGCCCTGATCTTGGCCTTATCATACTCCGGGAAATCGCCTTCCCAGTCATTTTCATTGCCCAGCCCCCATAGTATGATCGAGGGGTGGTTATAATGCTGATGGATCATGTTGGTGAGCATATCGCGGGCTTCGGCTTTGTATTTGTCGCCACCCAAACCGCCACGGCACCAGGGCTCTTCTTCCCAAACTAAAATGCCCAGGCTATCGCACAGGTTTAAAATAATGCGCGATTGCTGGTAATGCCCTAACCTGATAAAGTTGGCGCCCATATCTTTGATCATCTGCATTTCGCGGTGCATCATGCTATCCGTCATGGCGGCGGCTACACCGGCCTGGTCTTCGTGACGGTGGGTGCCACGCAACAGTAAACGTTGGCCGTTAAGGTAAAAAGGGCCGTTATCAGTAAACACAAAATCGCGGAAGCCAATTTTTTCCTTACGGGAATAGGTAAGGCCGTTGGCCTGAGCGGTTACATCAACCGTATACAAATACGGCGTTCCCGGCGACCATAAATGGGGCACTGCAATATTGATATTACAAATATGCGTGGCCTGGTCGGTATTGATACCGGTAGCGTAATCGGCTGTAGAAACTACTTTGCCTTTAGCATCAGTAACGGTCACCTTACCGTTCACCTGTTGTATATGGTCGGGATTAAAAAAATCTGCTTTGACTTCTATCGCTCCCATTTTATAGCCCTTATCCAAAGTCGCGGAAGCAAACAAATTATCAATGGCCAAACCCGGCTCATAAACCAGGTTTAGGTAACGGTAAATACCGCCATAAACATTAAAATCCGACATTTGCGACGGGATGCTCTCCGCATCGCGCGAGTTATCGCAGCGTATCTCGATGGGTATCTTTCCTTTAAATTTTTTGGTATATGCTTCCGTCTTTCTGAAATCGGCAACAGCCTGGGTAATATCCACAAACCACTCATCATAGCCCCCGGTATGCGCACCTACTTTGGTGGTATAAACATAAACCTCGGTTTTTTGCCCGGCCCCCTCAAAGTGCAAAACAGTGCGGCCATTTTTATACGGGTTGTTGATATTGAGCTGCGTGCGGTACCATCCCGGCCCCTGGTAATAATTTACGTCCGGGTCAACTGCGTCGCGGGCGTTAAAGCAATGCGGCAGGCTTACCTTTTGCCAAATGGGGAAGTTTTCGGGGCCGTCTTTGGTCAGCGGGCGCACGGTTTCCCAAACGCTGCCAACATCCTGTTTTAAAAACTCCCAGTTACTGTTGAGCCTAACTTGCTGCTGTGCCATGGCGGTGTTAGCCAGCAACCCTATCCATATCCAAACAATACTGCTTTTTAGCTTCATCAGTTACATCCAGGGTTTTGGTTCGGCATATTGTTCAAACACCTTTTTAAAATCAATACCGGGGTAATGCCCGTTCGCCAAATAGCAAATAGTAAGCATCTCGTTATAGCTAATAGGCTCTATCTGTTTGTAAGCCCATGTTTTTTGCTTGAGCAGATACGGCATCATCCATTCAATACATTTTTCAATACCCTTGCCATCTTTGGTTTGGGTATGCCATAGGTCAACATCCAGATGTTGCGCCAGCACGGCCAGTTTGCACCAGCCATCCAGGTTCATACAGCAATAGCCCCAAGATTTGGTACGTGCCAGTTCCAGCGGTTGGCGGCCATCAAGGGTGAACTGGGTATCCATCCTGGTTATTGTTTGCTTGAGTATCTGGCGCGCTACCTGCGTGTTGCCTGTAAAAAGCGCATAATCAATTAGCTGCATATCATAAATGGTACCGTGGTTATTGAGCGCGTTATGCTCATCTATGCCGCCCTTGCTGGTTTGCAACCAATGCGCGTAATCGGCAAACCAGGTTTTAACGCCGGTTTGCAAGGTACTGCCTATGCTTTTACTATCCTGCATCATCGCCATAGCATCGGGGATGTTAGCCAATGCGCGGCTCTCAATAATACCTGTACCCCTGCCATCATTTACACCGGGCACATATTGCGCATAATTCAGGTTGGGGTTCATGCGGGTACCGGCATCTATAAACCAAACCTGCATTAAGGCTGCCGCTTTTAGGGCGTACTCTTCTTTCCCGGTAAAGTAATATGCTGTAGCCAGTTTTTTTACACTTTGGCAAAGCTCGCCCAGTTGGGTATCATCGTGCAGCAGGTATATCTCGGGGTTACGTTCGCCATCTTTGCGGATGTAAGGCTTACCGTCGGGTTTAGATGGGTCCGCCCACCAATAGGGTGCCTGGCTTACATAATCGTGCGGGTCGCCACTTGGTGCTACTTTGGTTTTGCGGAACGTTACCGAAAACGGCCCTGCAGTAAGTGCTTTACCGGCATCTGTTATTACCGTATTTATATTTTTAACCATTACGGCATCACCGGCTTGGTATTGTTTTTTTGCGGTGGCTAACTTATCGCCATCCAACAATAAAAAAGCGGGCTTATTACTTTGGGGATAAGCATCGACGGTGATACAAAGTGTAATGCACCCGAGCAGCAAATTAACAAACAGTGTTTTGTTTAACATAAATGTGTGTTAGCGATAAAATTAAAGCTTTTGGCTTTGCATAATTGGTTTTGTAAAGATAAGGCATTAAAAACGGTAAAATCAAAATAAAAAATTCATAAATTATTGATTTATAGTACTTTATGTTCATTTTTATACGCTTAAATAGCAATACTCGCACACACTAAAGTGCTGATTATTAACCGGGTAACTTATGGCGCTAAAAATTGTTATTACGCAATAATCATTTTGCGGATCTTGCCCTAAAAAATTGTCCGTGTTTCATTTCTGTTACATGCGTAATTGGTTAGTATATTGTTTGTTATATTTGAGATAATGAAGCGCCGTACCCAATATTTGATCGTTTGCTGCTTTTTGCTGATGGCCGGGCTACCGGTACTCAGCAGGGCTTCTTCGATATTGATACCCATGGACGATGCGCAGAAAGACCACCTCAAATCCTACGGCATCGCTTTCTGGGTTTTGAAGAACAACGAGGAGGTTGACTGGCTGCTCAATTATCGTGGCGGCAGCTTTATGACCAAATACACTAAAAACACCGAGGACGAATGCAAGATACGCGGCGTTAGTTACGAGGTTATTGCCGATGCCCAGGCAAACGCCATCATCGCCCAAATAAGCGACCCATCCGTCAATATGGACTTGGTGAAGCTGGAGAAAGCCCCTAAAATGGCTGTGTACTCGCCCAAGGTAGGTGTGCTACCGTCAGACGATGCTGTTATCCTGGTGCTCAAATATGCCGAGATACCTTTCGACATTATTTACGATGAGGAAATCCTAAAAGGCGACCTCCCAAAATACGACTGGCTGCACCTGCACCACGAAGATTTTACCGGGCAATACAGCAAAAACAACGGTCGCGGCCGGGCCTCGGATAAGTTTTTTGAAGATAAAGCCACGCAGGAAGCTACCGCTAAGCGCATGGGTTTCAAAAAGGTATCCAAAATGAAGCTCGTGGTAGCACAGCACATCCGTGAGTTTTGCGCCGGTGGCGGCTTTTTGTTTGCCATGTGCTCGGGGGCCGATAGTTTTGACATTGCGCTCGCGGCAGCCAACACCGATATTGTTGGCGAATTATACGATGGCGACGATGCCGACCCCGCCGCACAGTCCAAACTCGACTTTAGCCAGACCCTCGCCTTTACCAATTTTCATGTGGATACCGATCCGTTCTCTCGTCGCTTTAGCGATATCGACGTCGGCCGTAGCCGGTACCTCGACCGTACCCAGGATTTCTTCACCCTGTTCGATTTTTCGGCCAAATGGGATGTGGTGCCCAGTATGCTCACGCAGGACCATGACCGTGTTATCAAAGGCTTCCGTGGCCTGGCAACTGCCTTTAACATCAGCAAGTTAAAACCGGGCGTGTTGATCATGGGCGAAACCAAAACAAACAACGAGGCCCGCTACATACACGGCGAATTTGGCAAAGGCCAGTGGACGTTTTACGGCGGCCACGACCCGGAATCGTACGCGCACGGCAATTTTGAAGCACCAACCGACCTTTCTCTTCACCCTAACTCGCCCGGTTACAGGCTTATCCTCAATAACGTACTTTTTCCGGCAGCCAAAAAGAAGAAGCAGAAAACCTGATCGTCGCGGTTCCAATTATCATCAATTCGTTACACAAACCGGATATTAGGTAAATACCAATTTTTCATATCTTGGTACTTTATATTTAACTGGCTTTATTACCCCCTATTCCGCAAAAGATGAATAAACTTTTCCTCTCCTTAGCAATTTGTGGAGTTGCATTGTCGGCGCAAGCCCAGCAACCCACCGTAACCGCAAAAGATTATGAACATGCCGAAAGCTTTCTGAACATTGATCAGGGCCTTATACAACGCAACGGCATACACCCCAACTGGATGGGCGACGACCGTTTTTGGTACCGCAGCGGCACTCAGTTTGTAGTGTACAATCCGGCGAAAGCCAAAGGCGAACCGGCATTCAACCACGAAAAGCTGGCCGCCGCACTCTCTACAGCAAGCGGCAAAACCTATACTGCTGCCGACCTGCCTTTCCAGGCGATCGCTTTTTCACCCGATTACAAAGGCATCATATTCCAGGTCGATAGCAAGCAATTTAAGTTTGATACCAAAACCAACCAGGTTACGCCCGATACCTCGCACGTGGTATTTGCTACCGGCGGTGGCTTTGGCGGTGGTGGCCGTGGCCGCCGTGGCGGTGGCGCAGGCCGTGGTGGTAACCCTAATGAAACCTTGTCGCCCAATGGTCAAAAAGCCGCTTTTATAAAAGATTTTAACCTTTGGGTGCGCGATACCAAAACCAACGCCCAAACCCAATTGACTACAGATGGCGTAAAGAATGACGGCTACGCTACCGATAACGCCGGTTGGGCCGGGAGCGCCCGTGCCGTTTTAGTATGGTCGCCCGACTCTAAAAAGATAGCCACCTTTCAGCAGGATGAGCGCAACGTAAACGATATGTACCTGGTAAGCACCCAGGTTGGCGCGCCAAAGCTAACCCAATGGAAAAGCCCATTGCCTGGTGACAAAGTGATACCGATGCTGCGCCGTGTTATTATCGACGTGGAGAACCCTAAAGTGATAGCCCTCAACATCCCTGCCGATCCGCACCGCTCTACTTTGAGCGATGATATTAAAGGCGGTTTAGGCTGGGCCGATGTTTATTGGAGCGACGATGCCACCAAACTGGTGTTTGCATCAACCAACCGTGACCATAAGGTAGAGAAAGTACGTATGGCGGATGCTGCTACCGGCGTTGTAAAAGAACTGTTTACCGAAACCGTGCCAACGCAATTTGAGTCGGGCTGGGCCGATGTAAACTGGCGCTACCTGAGCAAAACCAATGAGATACTTTGGTTTAGCGAGCGCGACGGCTGGGGCCACCTCTACCTGTACGATGCTAACACCGGTGCCCTCAAAAACCAGATAGACAAAGGCGATTGGGTACTCACCAACATTGAAAAAATAGACGAAAAAGCCCGCGTGATCTACTTCACCGCCGATGGTTTAGAAGCCGAAAACCCGTACTTTACCCAAATATGTAAAATAGGTTTTGATGGCAAAGGCTTTACCGTTTTAACGCCTGGCGCAGGTAACCACAGTGCCGTTTTTTCGCCATCGGGTAATTACATTGTGGATACTTACTCCAAACCCGATGTTGCCCCGGTAACCGTTTTGCGTAACCTGCAAGGCAAACAAATAATGGAACTGGAGAAAACCGATGTTAGCAAACTGGAAGCCAGCGGCTGGAAACCGTGCATCCCTTTCTCGGTTAAAGCGCATGATGGTAAAACCGACATTTACGGCCTGATGTGGGTGCCAACCCACCTGGATGCGACCAAAAAATACCCCATCATCGATTATATTTACCCTGGCCCGCAAGGCGGCAGCGTGGGTAGCTGGTCGTTCAGCACCGGCCGTGGCGATAACCAATCGCTTGCCGAACTGGGCTTTATTGTGGTGGAGATAGAGGGTACAAGCAACCCTTACCGCTCCAAAGCCTTCCACGATATGAGCTATGGCAACATGGCCGATAACACCCTGGCCGACCAGGTTACCGGCCTGCAACAGTTGGCACAGCGCAACCCATATATGGATATCAATAAGGTAGGCATCTGGGGCCACTCTGGCGGCGGTTTTGCTACCGCGGGCGCTATGTTCCGTTACCCTGATTTTTTTAAAGTGGGCATCTCCGAATCGGGCAACCATGATAACCGCAACTACGAGGACAACTGGGGCGAGCGTTACAACGGCCTGGCCGAAAACTCCAACTACGATGCCCAGGCTAACCAAAACCTGGCCAAAAACCTAAAGGGCAAACTAATGCTGGCCCACGGATTGATGGATAACAACGTACCACCGCAAAATACCCTGTTGGTTGTAGAAGCTTTGGAGAAAGCCAACAAAAGCTACGACCTGGTGATCTTCCCTAATAGCCCGCATGGTTATGGCACCTACTCCAGCTATATGATGCGCCGCCGCTGGGATTACTTTGTGAAAAACCTGTTAGGCGCCGAACCACCGTACGACTACCAAATAAAACCACGAGGCTTTGGACAATAATTGACCCTTATATTAATCACGGAATGCCCGCCTCGCGCGGGCATTTTTTTTGCCCTTCCCCAGTGTCATTGCGAGCGATAGCGTGGCGATCCCAAAGGACATGTACCGGCTTTTTCTCATAACGGGACTACCACTGCTTGGCACCCTGCATTCCATTACCATTTTCGCAACCAAAAATCAAAATACTTGGGTATTCTTGGGTATTTTCAATTAATACTTGGGTGCTCAATTATGAAATTTGTAATTCATTTTCTTAATGCGGATTTAGCCGTTAGCCCAAGGGGGGGGAATTGTAAGAAATATTTCGATATCTTTTGATTTTTGCACCTTATGGACTGACGCTCCCTATTCAATCATTCAATAAATCAATCCTTCGATCATTCCTTGCAGGGGGGATATTGTAAGAAAATTTTTAATAAATTATTGCTTTTTTCAACTTATGGAGTAATCGCTCCCTATTCAATCATTCAACAAATCAATCATTCAATCATTGGCTAAAGGGGGGAAATTGTAAGAAAAAAACTAATACTTTTTTCTTGCTTTATGATTCTCGTCTCTTGCTTCTATTTTATAGGGGGGGTAATTGTCGGTATATTTCAATTTATTTTTTTCATTTGTCCTTGCTCTTTGTTCCTTTCTCAAACCTTACAATATAAGAAAAATTGACGAGAAATGAAAGGGAAACAGCATAAAAAACACCTAACCCGTTGCCCTTGTCGGCGATAAAACAACAAGGGGTAGATACTAATAATTACAATTATTATTATAATATATATATATTAGTAAACCTAAATTAAATTCAATGTATGTATCAGTAAAAAATTGCTTCGAGCTTGATAAGATTATTAAGTCATTTGAAGTTGCTTACAGAAGCTTTATAGTCAATGAAATAAAGAAGAAGTACCCCGACTTAAACTCTTTTAGTATTGCCATAAACAAAATTGATGCTTCATTTTCGCAAAGCTCGATACTTTTGTCGCCGAAGTACAAGGCGAAAATCACTAATATAAAAAAGGAAATACGTACCAATTATCAACGTATAGATGATTGTTATTTGGCTTTCCAAACGAGACAATTTGATAATAAGGTATTGAACGTCTCTGAAATAATTGACTATATTATATTCTTTTTTAATGAATTTTTCTCTAATCTTTCAAATGGGTTCAATTCTATTGAGGACTTTAATAGCCTAAATATTAACTATAATCAAGTTAGAAATTGGCTATCACATCCTGCTTCTTCCAGAATTACATTAGAGGACTCAAAAAACGCATTGAATTTTATTAAACGCACTTCATTAAATATCGGAAACAGTTTCTATTGGTATGTTAACAAAAAGGAATTGTTTGAATGGATTGAAAATCTATCAGTTTCTCTTGAGAATTCCTCCCTAAAGTTTCACAATTTATCTGATGTGGCTTTTTCTCATCACAAATTGATTGAAAGAGAACATGAACTCAAAGACCTTAGAGATTTAATTTTCGGTCGAGATATTGGATATAGAAAATCAGGTTCCGTTGTAATATATGGATATGGTGGAGTAGGTAAAACTGCATTGATATTAGAGTTTTTATATCGGGTTGTTAAAGAGTTAAATGACAAGAGCCTCAATGAACAGTTAGATTTTTTGTTATTCTTTACATCAAAAGAGGAATTACTTTCATATAGTGAAACGACTAAAAAACTTTATATAAAAGATATAAGAAAACAGATTACTTCTTTTGCTGACTTTGAAGAAAAACTTTTAGAATCTTTCAATCTAAAAACAATTAAAGAATTTCAAAAACTTCGAGGTTTAGTTGTCATAGACAATTTTGAAACTCTACAGGATACAGAAAAAGAGATTTTTTTTACGTTTATAAAAAGCAATCCGAGAAGTATTCAATTTATTATCACTTCTAGAAACGAAGAAAAATGCGAAGACAAGATAAATCTTATCGAATTTGATAATGATGACAGAGGAGTAAAGTTTATAAACGATTATATTAATTACTTTAATCTTAGGATTCATTTAAATGATCCTGAAAAAAGGAAACTATTGAGATTATCTAAAGGAAATACTTTAATAATCGTGCTTTCGCTCCAGCTTATTTCACAAAACTATAATATCAATAATATTTTCAATGACTTGGAGAGTATCGAGTCAAGTAATATAGAAATCATCTCCGATTTTATGTACAAAAATACGATTGGACATGCTATTGACTATCTAAAATTTAAAGGGCATGACCCTACCGAAACTCTGAAAGTTATATCACTATATGATGTACCAGTAGATTTATACTCACTAAGTAAAATAGCAAATATCAATGTGAACTCTACAGAATTTATTTGCGAATTTTTATCGACAAAATTAATTCTCGAGAAGACCGGAGAAACGTATAAGACAAATGATTTTGCTAATAAATTCATAATATCAAAATATATTCCCAACAGAATAGAACTAAAACGTTTAAAAGAAAAAATTAGAGATCATCAAAAAGAATTAGATTATAAATTACAACTCCTTGAAGGGGCAAGAAAAAAACAGCCCTTACTAGATGGAATAATGAACGATTGGAAGCCCAAAAACTCAATCGATAAGATAGCTATTTCAGATGCATTTGGCTTATATGGCAAAACGATATCAGCATATGAAAATTCTACCTTAGAAAACACTGATATGATTGAAGCCGAGTTTGAAAAGATCGAAAAAATGACATCGCATCCTTATATTAGGTTTCAAAAGGCGAGATGTTTTCAGTGGATATTGAATAAAACAAAGACTTTTCAAAATAAAAAGAAATTGATAGGAAAGATTTCAAAATTTTTTGAAGAGGCAATTGATACTACCGATTTTTACTACCCCTACATAAAAAACACAAAGTCTTACGCATCTATCAATTGGATATATGGGTTATTTCTTTCGTCCGTGGTAAAGGATTTTTCAAAATCATTGAGATATTTAGAGGATGCCGTATTCATATTTAAAAAGTTAAAAATAAAAGATAAAGCATATTTCACCGCTATTAATAACTTGTCTTGGGTGTACTCAACCCTTTATAAGCTTGAAAAAGATCAACTGTATCTAAACGAACTCAAATTTCTTATAGAGGAAGTTTACAACAATAAACAGTTCTTAATCAATATTGATTTTCATTATGCATTATACGTTAGAAATTTTGGCAAATTCCATAAAAGACCCGCTCCTTAATCTCATAATTGAATGATTGCACTTACCTGCTGTGTGCTATGCAAGGCATGTAGAGGCGTCACCCCCTACTGCCCGTCAACCCGCTTATGCGGACTGGTATACTTATGAAACGCATCAATAACCGGCAGCACGTTGCCATCGGTATCAAAATAGCCGCGGGCGCGCAGGCCGTTGTTGGCGGCGGGTTCCCAGTAAAATACGCCTTTACCCCGGTTATCGGGTATGGAAACTACCACCGTCGCAACCTCCTGCATCCATTTTAACTGCCCGTCGGGCGTTTCGGGGAAGGGTGGCGATACCGTGGCGAAGTATTTGCTGGTTTTCCAATAATAGCCCGTTTCGGCAACTATGACGTCTTTCTGGTATTCTTTGGCAGCCCAGGTCAGGTTTTCTTTCAGGTCTATCAGCGTCCCGTGCGACCATGGGTAAAACGAAAAGCCGATCACATCATACGGTATGCCATAGCTGTTCAGCTTATCAAAAAACGCCTTGGTTTTGTCCATTTCGCCGCCATGGTCAACATGGATCATGATCTTGGGGCGCTTTAGGTTGCCCCGGCCTGCATCCATGCCGTTTATGCCCGCGTACATATAATCGGCAAAGTTGTTCCAGTTCTCCGGCAGCTTACCCGCCGGCCACAGTATGCCGTTGCCAACCTCGTTACCTATCTGCACCATATCGGGCAAAACCCCGGCCTCGCGCAAAGCGGCAATGGTGTTGCGGGTATATTCAAATATGGCGGTTACGCGCTGCTCGTGGGTCAGGGTGCGCCAGGCTACGGGCGTAGGCTCGTTGGTCGGGTCGGCCCAACCGTTGGAGTAATGGAAGTCGAGCAAAAACTTGTATCCTAATTTTTTGGCATCCTGCGCCATGGCAATAGTGTAGGCCAAACTATTTGGCAGGGTTGCCGGTTCAACACAGGTACGCAGGCGTATCCAGTTAAAGCCGTGGTCTTTAAATATCTCCAGACCGGGTTTTAAAGTGCCGTTATCTTTAAATACCAGGCCTTTTTCTTCTACCTGTTTTAAAAAAGAAAGGTCGGCGCCAAAGGCAAAGTCCGAGTGTTGTGCCTTGGCGGGACGCAAAGCGCTTAAAAGCAGCAAGCAGCCCAGCAGGGATGGGGATATTTTCATGACGGTAGGTTTGGTTATGGTTTACAAAACAAATTAGTAAATATTTATTGAATGCGGCATCCTGTACATTACTGGTAAATCTTACACCACCCATAGCAGATGCAAAAAATAAAGGCCGGTAATATACCGGCCTTAGGGTGAATATTTTAAACCACTGACTTTGGATTTTATCAATATCGAACACCCAATAACGAATGTCGAATTTCGAAGTAATTTCGATATTCATTATTCGGCATTCATCATTCGATATTACTTCCCTCTGTTATTTCTTACCCTAACGACACTGCCTCACCCTCAGCTGTTTTACGTTTCAATATCAGGGCCGCCACAACAGATACAAGCAGCCCTAACGGCAATATCTCGCAATAGGTCATGGCCGCGTTAGCCAGCGGGTTTTTATAAAACTCGGTATAATACTTCATCTCGGCTATCTTCGCGTTCATCGCCGCCTGGGTAGCCCCTTCGGCTTTCATCCTGGCAATTGCTGCGGTACATTCCTGCTCCCAAAAGTTAGGGGCAAAGTTGTAGTAATAGATCATCCATACCCCTACATACATCGTCGAAGCGATAAGTGCGATCATCGCCCCTATCTTAAATGCCTTGCCAAAGTTTACTACTCCCCCGGCCTCCTTATCGCGATAGTTTTTAATGGCCACAAATATGAACGAGAAGGCCAGCAGCATGGAGGCAAAACCCAGTATCATGCTTCCCGTATAACTTTTCGGGTCGTAAACTTTGGTCATTGCGGCAAGCATCAACGCGGAAACGATCAGCCCGGCTATCAGTCCGCAGGTAATTACAATTTTTTTCATGTTGTTTGATTTTTTGTTTGCTCAAAGTTGCCGTTCTGCATTTTATCCGCGGTCATCCTTTCGGGTGATTTTGCAAAAACAGCCCTTTTTTCACCCTTTCGGGTGACTATATCTAAGGTATCAGGTTTAGCTTTTTGCCCATATCAACCGCCTGGGTACGGCGTTTTACCTCCATCTTCTCAAATATCTGCGCCGAGTGCGTCTTAACGGTGTTGAGCGATACAAACAGTTTCTCCGCAATTTCCAGGTTGCTCAGGCCCTGGGCCATCAGTTGCAGCACCTCCAGTTCACGCTTGCTCAGGTTAAGGCGTTTCAGTTCGGCCTCGTTCAAAACAAAGTCAGCAGAGGCGGCTAAAAATACAGGCTTCTCTACGACTACGGTCTCTATCTTTGGCTTACGCAATTTTAAGGCGAGCCATATCCCCAGCCCGGTAAACACCGCGGCTATGATACCTACATAGGTATCCAGTCGCTGGTCAACAAGCGTGTACCGTATTTCGAGCCACTTAAGCCCCAAAACTGCGACGGCTAACGCAATGCCATAAATAACGATCTGCTTATTTCGTGTGGATATATTCAATTGAAGATGCTTAACACTTCACCTCTTTTTTCTTTTTACCAAGCGAACCCCGGTTCTTTACCTTCATAATATACTCAACAGCGTCGGGTACTTTGCAGGCGGTACCGTTCATGTCAACGGTTACCGCGCCGATCCGTTTGGCAGTCGCAATGGCTTCGTCGCTTAGCGGGATAATATAGCTGCCCAGTGCAATTACAAAACTGTTCATTTTCATGCGCACCCGGTTATCGGCGGTATGGATGGTTTTTTCAACACGCTCCAACGTATGTTTTAAAAACGGCAGGTCAAGTTTGTCATCGGGTGTTAAGGCCATCACGCAATTCAGGGTGGCCCAGCCCGCAGCGGCAATGTGCGGTTCGGGACTTTCTATCCACTCCAGTGCCAGCTCAAAACCATATTTACCCTGCGATGCTACCCAGGGCACCGTATACTCGTTTATATTGCTCGATAGCGCGGCCTTCACCCAGCTTTCCAGATCGGCTTTGGTCATTTTGTTATCGTCGGTTATCAAACCCGCAAGGTACATGGCATCGGCATTGCCGGTGGCATAAAGTTCTTTCGCCAGTTCGTAATCAACCTTTACCTTTTTCTGTATCTTCTTCAGCTCTTCTATCTTCACACCAAAAAAGGGCTCACGAATACCGTGCTTTACCCATATTTTTTTAACGCCTTCGCTGCCTTTGGACTGCAATTCGTCCATTACTTCTTTTACCGTTGCCATGGTTTTGCGCTTTAATAAAACAACAATTAAAGATAAACATTCCTTGCAAAAATCCTATCTTGGTACTACCAATTCGATCGCCAGTTTTACCTTCATCATTGCACGTATGTTTAAAAAACTACAATTTTTATTAGTTCTGATAATTTTTAGTGTGCTCACAGTAGCAGCAGCCGCGCAAACATTGCAGGTAGGCAGTTTAATGGTGGAATACAAACACAACCCCATTGGTTTAGGCGAAGTTGCTCCCCGCTTTAGCTGGAAACTCATCAGTAACCAGCGCAGCACCATGCAAACCACTTACGAGATACGTGTAAAAGCCGACCCCAAAGATAAAGGCATTGGTACCACATCCGTTTGGGATAGCGGCGTTCAGCACTCCGATCAATCAACAAACATCAGCTACAGCGGGCCAAAACTGCAAAGCCGTATTCGTTACTACTGGCAGGTGCGCGTTGCCGATAACCATGGTAACACCAGTGCGTGGAGTGAGCCAAACTTTTGGCAAATAGGGCTTTTGGAGCGGTCAGATTGGTCGGCGCAGTGGATAACAGCCAATAACCCTTCTGGCCCAAGCCCTATGTTTCGTAAGGACTTTTCTTTGGCAAAAACCGTGCGCTCAGCCATGGTATATGTTACCGCGCATGGTTTATATGAGGCCCGCCTTAACGGCGAAAAGATAGGCCTTGATGTTTTAACCCCGGGGTGGACAAGCTACACCAACCGCCTGCTTTACCAAACTTATGATGTTACCGCTATGCTTAAAAAAGGCGGCAACGCTATCGGTTTCACCCTGGGCGATGGCTGGTACCGCGGCGGTATAGGCCGCAATACGTATGGTACCCAGATAAGCGGTTTATTGCAATTGGAGGTTACCTATACCGATGGTACTAAAGAAGTCGTTAAAACTGACAATACCTGGAAATATAGTTTTGGCCCTATCCTCTACTCGGATATTTACAACGGCGAAACTTACGATGCCCGCGCCGAAAAAACCGGCTGGGACAAACCCGGCTACAATGATGCTGACTGGAAAGCTGCTGCCACACAATCATTTGGTGACGAAGCCATAATAAGCAGCATAGCGCCTTTAGCGCACGAACATGAAGTGTTTAAGCCCCTTAAGATGATACAAACTGCCGCCAACGAAACCGTGATAGATTTTGGCCAAAACCTGGTGGGTTGGGTACGTTTTAAAGTAAACGGCAAAGCAGGTACGGTCATCAAAATAAGCCACGCCGAAGTTTTGGATAAAGCGGGCAATTTTTACACCGCTAATCTACGTGCAGCCAAACAGCAAATCAGCTACACGTTAAAAGGCGGTGGCGATGAGCAATACGAGCCCCATTTTACTTACCAGGGTTTTAGGTACATCAAGATAGAAGGCTATCCCGGCCAAATTGATACGGCCTCGTTCAGGGCGGTTGCCGTATATTCGGATATGAAGACCACCGGGTCTTTCACCTGTTCAAACCCCCTCATCAACCAATTGCAGCATAATATTGCCTGGGGGCAAAAAGGCAATTTTGTTGATGTGCCTACCGATTGCCCCCAACGTGATGAGCGCCTTGGCTGGACGGGCGACGCGCAGGTATTTTCGCAAACGGCTGCGTTCAACATGGATGTATCCGGCTTTTTTACCAAATGGCTGGCTGATATGAAAGCCGACCAGCAGCCCGATGGCAGTATCCCATTTGTTATCCCCAATGTATTGGGACGCCGCTCCGTGGCTTCCGCCGGCTGGGCCGATGCCGCTACCATCATCCCCTGGAATATGTACCTGGCCTATGGCGATAAAAGCATCCTGGCCAACCAGTACAGCAGTATGAAAGCGTGGGTGGATTATATGACAGCCCATAGCACCAACGATCTGTGGAATAAAGGCGCACACTTTGGCGACTGGCTTTTTTACCGCCCCGATGATGATAACGATGGCCGCTCGGCCCCTACCGATAAGTACTTTATCGCACAGGTTTTTTACGCGCACTCCACCCAATTGCTCATCAACACTGCCCAGGTTTTAGGCAACACCGCCGACGCTGACAAATACACCCGGCTACTCGCAAAAATAAAGAGCGCGTTTATACAGGAGTATGTTACGCCCAACGGCCGCCTGGTTTCAAGTTCGCAAACGGCCTATGTGCTGGCCTTAAATTTTGATATGCTGCCCGAAAATTTACGTCCGCAAGCCGTTGACCGCCTTGTACAAAACGTGGCAGATTACAATAACCACCTCACCACCGGCTTTTTAGGTACACCATATTTATGCCAGGTGCTTACCCGTTTTGGCCATACCGATCTGGCTTATCGCCTTCTTTTGCAGGAGACTTATCCATCGTGGCTATACCCGGTAAAAATGGGGGCTACAACCATTTGGGAGCGCTGGGACGGCCAAAAAACCGATGGCAGTTTTGAGGCCGTCACCATGAACTCGTTTAACCATTACGCCTATGGCGCCATAGGTAACTGGATGTACCGCAACATTGCCGGTTTGGATAACGATGATGCCGCGCCCGGCTACAAAAAAATAGTGATCGCCCCGCGCCCCGGTGGCAACATGAAATTTGCCAAAGCCGAATTAGAGACCCTTTATGGGAAACTAATATCCGACTGGAAAATTGATAACGGAAAATTCATCATCAATATCACTATCCCGGCAAATACCACGGCAACCGTTAACCTGCCTAACGCCACAGGAAAACCAGTGACAGAAAATAACACAGCCATTGCTACGGTCAAAGATATCAGCAACATCGGAACGGCTGGCACTGCTGTTAAATTTAACCTGGGTTCGGGCAATTATCATTTTGAGTACGCTCTTTAGCGTTAGTTTACACAGCTTAACTGTGCAAAGCCGCAATGTATTTTAAACAGACGGCCTAAGCATCCGTCTTTTATTAAAAAACACGGTAGTTAATGGGTGCATTTGCACACAAAGTCGCATATATTATTGCGTTTCAATACGTATTTATTAAATGTATCCGCCCAGGATATTTTCGGTCAAAAACTTGGAAAAGTGTTTTAAATAATTGTTAAATTTGACTAAAAGCAACGGTAATTTTCGTTAAAAATTATTTACAGCGCCAATATTAACCTGCACGTGTAGCCATACACCTATTTATTAACCGGATATATAAACCACTTTTTTGCGGCAAGGTATCCCGAACTTATTATTTTGACTTTAGAAAATAAATATAACCCTCTTGTACAGACCGTCGACGAAAAACTTTTCCGCCTGCTGGTTGCCAGCGTACACGATTACGCCATCTTTATGATCGACCCCAACGGCTTTATCATGAGCTGGAACCAGGGTGCCGAAAACATTAAAGGGTATACAAACGATGAGATCATAGGCCAGCATATCTCCATTTTTTACACGGCCACAGATGTGCAGAACAATGTACCGCGTAATAACCTGAACGAGGCGCTTAAAAAAGGGGTACACGAGGCCGAAGGCTGGCGGGTAAGAAAAGATACCACCCGCTTTTGGGCCAACGTGGTATTCACAACCATTTACGATGAAAAAGGCCACTTTGTCGGCTTCGCCAAAATTACCCGCGACATTACCAAACGTAAGCTTAGCGATGATGAGAAGGCTAAAACCAGCGCCGAATTGGAAAGGCGCGTACGTGAGAACACTACCCGGATAATTTCGAGCGAACTTAGGTTTCGAAAACTCATCGAAAACAGTTACGATGGCATTACCCTGTTAGATAAAGACCTCCAGGTATCGTACCGCAGCACCTCATCCGAACGGATCATCGGCTGGAGCAATATGGAAAGGGCCGATTACACCCTGACCGAACTGCTACACCCCGATGACCGGGAACGTGTGACAGCACTTTTTGCCGAAATACTGGACAAACCTTTTGTGCCCATCTTAACCGAATATCGCACCAAACATAAAATGGGCCATTATATATGGTTGGAGTGCTTGTTTACCAATATGCTCGAGGATGAAAACATTAAGGCCATTGTATGCAACTTTAGGGATATTACCGAAAAAAAGAAAGACGATGAGGAGATCAGGAAAAAGACCGAACAGATAGAAAACATATTTGAACGGATAACTGACGGGTTTATCGCCCTCGATAATAACTTTTGCTACACCTACGCCAATAAAAAAATAGGCGAAATGGTGGGTTTAGACCCTGATGACCTTATCGGCAGCTACGTGTGGGAAAAGTTTCCGGATGCAGTTAACTCCGAAACTTACAAAGCGTTCAATAAAGCCATTGCCGAACAAAGGTACGTCTGCGTCGAAGATTATTATGCCCCGCTCGACCTTTGGCAGGAAAACCACATTTACCCTTCGCCAACCGGCCTGTCCGTTTTTATCAGGGATATATCCGAACGTAAACGGGCCGAAATAAACCTTAATCAAAATGCGCAGCGCTTCCGCGAGATGCTCGAAAACAGCGGTGATATTTTAGTAGTAAGTAACTTTGAAGGCAACATAAGTTACATCAGCCCTAACATCACCAAAATATTGGGCTACAAGCACAGCGAGTTTGAACAAGTTCGAAGGGCTATTAATTTTGTCCACCCCGACGAGCAGGAAGAGTATGTAGCAATGTTTAACCTGGTACGCCAAAACACGGGCGTAGTTTACCCTTTTGTCCACCGGGTACAACACGCAAACGGCCACTGGCTTTGGGTTGAAGGCACGGTAACAAATCTGTTGAATAATGTAGCCGTTAACGGTGTTGTTACTAACTTTAGGGACATTACCCACCGTAAAAACAGCGAAGAACAGATCGAGAAAAACCACATACAGCTACAACAGGCATCGCAAACACAGGCAGCTATTTTAAATGCTTTGCCATCGAACATTGTGCTGCTGAACGAAAAAGGTAAGATCATTGCTGTTAACCAAACCTGGAAAAGCTTTACCCTATCAAACAACCTGGGCCTGCCCAACTACGGTATAGGTTACAACTACCTGGTTATTGCCGAAAAGGCTACCGGTGTTGATAAAGCCACCGCTAACCAAATAGCAAAAGGGATAAAAGATGTGATAAACGGTACCAAAAAACAGTTTATCATGGAGTACCCCAGCCACACGCAAACTCAAACAAGGTGGTTCCAGGTTACGGTTGCCCCTTTGACTGATGAAGCCAGCAAGGGTGCTGTGGTATCGCATGTTAACGTTACCGACCGCAAACTGGCCGAGTCATCGCTCGTCCAATCTGAGGCTAACCTCAGGTCAGTATTCGAAAACACCGACCTGTCGATAGTTCTGTTTGATAACGACCTTAACATTGTAGCGTTCAACACCAATGCAAAAAACCTGTCGGTGCGTAACTTTCGCAAAAAGTTAAAAACAGGAAACTCGGGCTTTAACTATTTTGATAAAAACCAGGCCGAGATCATTAAAAAAGCTATTTCGCGGGTTATGAACAAGGAGATGGTGACCTACGAAACCACCTTTATGCCCGACGGTGTTACGTTGGAATGGTACGAGGCACGGTGGGTATGTATCACCAATAACAAAGGCGAAAACATTGGCATCATTTTTACTTTAAAGGACATCACACAGAAAAAACTATTGGAGGCCGAGCGCAATAAAATGACCGCCGACCTGGTGAAGCGCAACATCGACCTGGAACAATACGCCTATGTGGTATCGCACAACTTGCGTGCCCCGGTTGCCAACATATTAGGCCTGTCAAACTTACTGACCGTTTTTGAGCCCGGAGGCCCTGAAAGTAACGAGACCATCGAGGCGCTTTCGGCATCGATCAATAACCTCGATAAAGTGATCATCGACCTTAACCAGGTGCTCGAAGTTAATAACCGGGCAAGCAGCAAGGCCGAAACTGTTTCACTACCGGCGCTGGTGGATAGCATTAAAACAGGCATCAGCCCCATGATAGGGCAATATCATGCCACTATTGATTACGATTTTAGCGAGATAAGCGAACTGTTGACCCACCGCAGCTATTTGCGCGTTATTTTTCAAAACCTCATCGTCAACAGTATCTTGTACAGGCGCCGCGGTGTTGACCCGGTGCTCACCATTACCAGCAAAATAGTAGGCAATATGGCCTCCATTTATTTTAAGGATAATGGCAAGGGCATTGATCTGGAAAAGAACGGTGCCCATGTATTTGGCCTGTATAAACGTTTTGATACCAGTGTTGAGGGTAAAGGCATGGGCTTGTTTATGGTAAAAATACAGGTTGAAAGCCTTGGCGGTACAATTACCCTGCAAAGCAAATTAAACGAGGGCACCTTGTTTAAAATTACCTTGCCCTTAACCCAAACAGCCAAGGGATAATGCCCGATCAATTGCGTTTTTCAACTAAAAAATTGCCTGATGTGTATTTGATCACTTTCATTATCTTGCGGTGTTTTTAACCGGTTGCATATCCACCGGTCATACAAACAAAACAACTACATTCAACATCATCAAAATATGAAAAAAGTAATTCTGGTAACAGGCGCTTCATCGGGCTTGGGCCTTGCTACGGCTACCGCGCTTGCCGCCGAAGGGCATAGCGTATATGGCACTTCGCGCGATATCAAACGTATTGAAAATGCTTCGTTCCATCCCCTGCAAATGGATGTTACCGATGACACGTCGGTAAACGCGGCCATTAAAAAGATAATCACCGCCGAAGGGCAGATAGATGTACTGATCAATAATGCGGGCAATGGTATCACTGGTCCGTTATACGCCATGCCGGTCGATCTTGCTAAAAAGCAGTTCGAGGTTAACTTTTTTGGTGTGGTGCGGGTATGCAGTGCCGTTTTGCCCGGCATGATCGAAAAGAAACAAGGCCTGGTGATCAACATCGGCTCGCTGGCAGGGTTGTTTGGTTTACCTTACCAGGGATTATACTCGGCATCAAAGTTCGCCATTGAGGGTTATTCGGAAAGCCTGCGGATGGAACTGCGCAATACAGGCGTTAAAGTAACCGTGGTAAACCCCGGCGATTTTAAGACCGATTTTACCGGTAACCGCGAAAAAGCCCCTTTCACATTGAATAACGATAGCCTTAAAAAAGAATTTGAAGCCGCCGTTGCAGCTATGGAAAAAGATGAAAGCGTTGGTGCCGATCCATCCGTGCTGGCAGCGCACATCAGTAAGATCATCGGCAAGTCGAACCCTAAACATAATTACCTGGTAGGGGCCATCGGCCAAACCATCGCGGTTACGCTTAAATCGGTATTGCCCGGCGGGTTGTTTGTTAAACTGATGAACGACCATTACGGCATTAAATAACGGATGGAGCACCCGCCAAAAAACGACAAGAAAACCATCTGGGCATGGGCCATGTTCGATTGGGCTAACCAGGCTTACAATATGGTGATCACCTCAACCATATTTCCGGCCTATTTTGTTGGCATAACGTCCGACCATAACCCCAGCCAAACGGTCACGTTTTTTGGCCGTAAATACATCAATACGGTTTTATCTACCTATGTGTTGGGCCTGTCGTACCTCATCATCGTCGTGCTGCTGCCCATACTCACCTCCATTGCCGATTATAAAGGCCAAAAAAAGCTATACCTCCAAATGTTTACCTGGTTGGGTAGTTTGGCTTGCGCCGGATTATACTTTATGTACGCCGATGCAAACTTCCATCTTCATCATTTTGAATGGGGCATGATCTGCTTTGGTTTGGCATCGGTTGGTTATTGCGGTGGCTTTGTTTTCTATAACTCCTACCTTCCGCAAATAGCAACCGTCGATCAGCAGGATGCCGTGAGCGCTAAAGGCTTTATTTATGGCTTTGCGGGTAGTATTGTGGTACAGGTACTTTGTTTGATCCCGGTAATGGGGCACGATTTTTTCCATATTACCGAAGATTACGCGGCGCGTATTTCATTTCTTATTGTAGGTGCATGGTGGATAGGTTTTTCCTTTATCGCGTTTTACATCCTGCCCAAAGGCTCACCAAACGCGGGGTCGCATAATTATAATGTATTTACCGGTGGCTTTAAAGAACTGGCCAAGGTTTGGAAAAAGGTAGGCCAGTTACCTTTATTAAAACGCTTCTTGCCGGCCTTCTTTTTTTACTCCGTAGGCGTGCAAACCATTATGCTGGTAGCGGCAAACTTTGGTGCTAAAGAGCTTCAAATACCCGAGGATAACCTCATCACGGTGATCCTCACCATACAGGTAGTGGCCATTATTGGCGCCGCATTTACTGCTAAAATATCGGAGCGGTTTGGCAATGTAAAAACCCTTACAGGTATTGTCAGCTTTTGGTTTTTGATATGCGGCGGCGTATATTTTGTAACCAACGCCGTTCAGTTTTATGTAGCGGCAGCGCTGGTGGGTATTGTGATGGGCGGTGTACAATCTATATCGCGCTCTACTTTTTCCAAATTCATCCCGCCCAATATTCCAGACACGGCATCGTATTTTAGCTTTTACGATGTTACCGAAAAGCTATCCATCGTAGTAGGCTTGTTTACCTTTGGCTACGTTGAGGCCAAGACGCACGAAATGCGCGACTCGGCCCTGGTATTGGATTGTTATTTCCTTATCGGGTTAACCCTATTATTCTTGTTGGTAGCTTACCAAAATAAGTCGAAAACCGTTACAGGTTAAATTTGGATGGCCTACCTTTTTACGTCAAAAGTAAACGTACTAACAGTCGCCCTGCCATCGGCGGTAACGCCTTGCAAAACGCCCTGGTAAGTACCTTCCTGATCGGATGTATAAAAACTGATGCTTTGAGCACCTTTGCCATCGGTATAAACCTGCGGCGACCAATACAGCAAACTCCTCAGATCGGCTTTGCGGCTGGTAAGCTGGTCATCGGTTTGGTACACCGGCGAAAAGAACTGCCGTTTAAACTGCACGCCCTCCAGGTCCATCACCAGGGCATGCGGGTCAATATCATAGCCCACCAGGTCGCCTTTATAGCTGGTCAGGTTTAAAATACCATCGTGCTGCACCGGGCCAATATAATAATGCTGGTTTATGGCGTCCAAACGGTTTACTTTTAAAGGGTCGATGGCCATTAGTTTATCCATATCAAACACAGGCACGCCGTCATATATAACCAGGGGGTTATTATCCAGGTAACCACGGTCGTAAGTAAGTACACTTACGTGGAATTTTTTTTGCTCGTGGCTTACGCCAACTTCGCGGATGTACTCGCGCAATACCTCTTCCATAGTAGTAAAGCGGGTATAATCGTCCAATTTGTACGATTTTTCGGCCTTACCGTAAAAATTAGTGCTATCCACCTGCGGTATGTAAAATTGCTTGGTAGCATTGCCAGCAAAAATATTCTGCACCTGCATAGCAGTGCTGTGGTTAAGCAAATCACCGGCCAGGCTTTTATTAACCTGCCAACCGGGCAGTTTGTATTTGGAGTAATTTTCTGAGAACGGGTTTTGTATCTCGATATGGTAGATACTATCCGTCATGGTATTGGTGCTAAATACAGCTTCGCCTGTGCCATACAGATCACGGGTGTTGAACAGGATATTACCTGCCGAGTCGCTTTTGGAGGTATAAAACTGCACCCGTTTGCCCACTATGCCCATATAAGCCGAGATATCCGCGGCAACTGCGCCGGTTTTAATATTGGTTAGCTTGCCGGTAATTAAAAGCCCGTTAGCTTCGGGTAAAAACTTATAGGCGGGTTGTGCCGGTTTTAAAATATCGTTCCATACAAAGCGGCTCCAGCCTTGCGAAAGCATCAGGTTATCCAAAGCCTCATCAGCTTCGATAGTGTTATTGGTAAAGTAATAGCCCGGTTCTTCAATATTGCCTTTCAGATCCGATGTTAACCACAGGTAATTAACAATATTGACCGGGTCAGCCGTTTGTAAAGCATCTGTCTGGTAAACGGATAAGGACATATCGGCCATTTGAGGTTTACCCGATTCGTCTTTAGCTGCAATATTTACAGTAACCTTCTTACGGGAGGTGTATTCCCTCAAATCGGCACGTGCATCCACAAATAGTTTCTGTACGGGGCGTTTAAAGTACAACCTCTCGCAAACGGGTTGTTTGTCGCTGTTGAATATAGTTAGGTGCGAAATACCCTCGCCCAATTTGGCTTTATCTATGCTAAATATTGCCGTACCATTATTTAACGGCACACCCTGTGCTGCATCGCTTACTACGGCAGCACCCGAGTGGGTGAACAGGTACACCATGCCTCCTGCAGCCGCATTGCTATGCACGGTTACGGTTAATTGGGCTGTGTTTTGGCCGCTTACCTGCATGGTGTAACCTTGCGGGCTAACAGCAGGCAGCGCTTTGGTAACTGCGTTATTGCCTGGCACCTTAATTACCGCACGATAGCCGCTGCCTGCAGCCGGTGTCAGCATAAAGCTGCCTATGCCAAATTTAAGCGGCTTGAACCGTGCAACGGTATCGTTATGATTATCAATAACAGCCCCATTAAAGTTTACGCCTTTACCATCCTGCCCCACTACCCTGAAAGCCACCTTGCCTGCTATACCGCTCACAAGGTTGCCCCCTTCGGGGAAGAACTGCACATCGTAATCTGCCGCCCGGGCAACAGTTGTTTCGGGCGACACCAAAGGGTTTACGATAGTGATACTTTTTTCGAAATAAGTGTCAGGACTAAAGTTTTTCATCCAGGCGGTATAAGCCCTCAATTTATAATTGCCAGATGCCATAGTAACGGGCAGGTATAACGAGCCACTGCCGCTGCCCTGGTTAAGGGCTATTTTAGCCTGCAAAACCGGGGTGTTGTTTTTATCTAAAACTTCGGCGTAGGCTATTTTGCTGGCATCAAGTGGGATATGCAGGGTGGCCTCAACATTATAAACCTTAAACCACAATATCTCGCCCGAAACATAAAAAGCCTTATCGGTATGTACAAACAGCTTTTCGTGCAGTGCAGCGTTATAGTTGCTGTTAAAACCTGATGCAATATTATTTTGCGCCAGGCTAACCATATCCGCACACAATACCAAAGCCATGATCGTTATAAGTGATCTGATAAAAACCGACAGGTGCTTACTCATTGTTCTATTTTTTCTCATCAAATTTTATTATTTCCAAAATGGCGGTGGTGTTTTACTACCACGTAATGTACAATCAACACAAATGGCCGGCGCCGATAAATAACCCGTATAGGTAGTATTACCCCAGGTAAATGGCTGTATAGGTATCTGCTGCAAAGATTTTAATAAAAATGACCCGCTCTTAAAATTGATATACTGGTCTTCTGTCGGGTCGGCATACTGTGGTGCCGGCCGGCTTTTATGCCATATCGAATCGGCCTGGCAATCCGGGTACGCCGGGATGGTCACCCAACTTAATGGGAGCTGCGTACGGGTAATAAATATGCGCTTGCTTGCAACCGTACCGGCTGTAACATAGCCAATAACGGGTTCGGCGGGGTTGGTTAAACAGGTAATGTTGCCAATTGACTTAGAGGGCTGGGCGTCAAATATGCTGCCTAATTGCTCAGTGTTGCGTTTCAAGGCCGTCCAATAATTATACGCATCTACTGTTAAGGCATACTGCCTTACATTGATGGTGTATTTAACGCTGATGCGCTCGTCGGTTGATAGCAAAGTGGCAATGTTAGCGTTGCTAACCACATCCTGGCTTAGCTGTGCTGTTGAGTTAAGGATAATAGCGCTCGACACATCGTTTGTAAAACAATCCCATACCAACTGTGCCGGTGTACGTGGATTGATGGCAAATCCATCCGACACATACAACGAGTTATAATTTGGATGAAATTCCCAGGCCTCGGTAAAGTCCCAGCGGTAGTACCGCGTAGCGTTAGTCGCATCGTGCGCGTTTACATTGATCTGCAGGCCTTTATCGGTAGCCTGCCACATCAGGGTATCAATTGGCGGGGTAACCTTGGCGGGAGTATAGTCGGAAAGATAGGTTTTACCATCACTGGTTTTTATCCGTAGCCGGTATGTATTGGTATTGCTTACATTTAACGGCGCACAGGCGTAACTGCCGCTGCCCAGCTCTTTAAGCGCAAATACACCGCCGCTGTTATCCTCAACAGATACCTGTGCTTTTAATTCGTTTTTTAGTGGGCTGCCCACACCTAAATTAACCGTACGGCTTAGCTTAATAAATGTTGAATCGTTACCCGTGTTGATCACCCCCTCAACCACCAGGTAGTTGGTAACTGTGGGTGCCTGGTCGGGCGTGAACGATGTTTTACAGGCGGCTAAGCCTGTTAACATAATGAACAATATGTATAAATATTTATATCTCATTTAAAACCTGATGTTATAGTTAACAAACGGTATCGGCACCGCGAAAATTGATAGCTTATACCCATTAATTATTCCGTTTTGCGATACAAAATAGGTTGAATACGCGTTTTGCTGCCCGGTTAAATTATAAACCCCGATGGTCCACGAGTTGTGTGTTAACTGGTGCACTTTGTGGTTACCCTCAATATTCATCGAAAAATCCGTCCTAAAATAATCGGGGATGCGGTAGGCATTACGGTCGCTGTAAAGCACCCTTTCCGATCCGGCGTAATAGTATTTGGCTACAGGTAGTGTAATTGGCCTGCCGGTACTGTACGTTACGTTTAACGACATGCTGAACCTGTGCGACACCCGGTAATTACCAATAAAATTAAAATCGTGCGGCTTATCATAGTTTGCCGGGTAATAATTACCGTTGTTAACCAACTCACCGGCATTAGGGTCGTCCTGCTGCAGCAGCGTGCGCGAGTAGGTATAGCTTACCCAACCGTTTAGTTTGCCCGTAGCTTTTTTAACAAAAAACTCAATACCATAAGCCTTACCACGGGTGTTTAAAACGTCGGTCTCAATGTGCTGGTTTAACACTAACACCGCACCGCTTTTATAATCCAGGTAATCGTTTAGGCGTTTATAATATACCTCTACCGATGTTTCGATGGTGTTTGATTGAAAATTGCGGTATAACCCCAGCGAAACCTGGTCGCCGGTTTGCGGCCTGATGTTAGGGTCGCTCAGTTTCCATACATCCGTCGGCGCAATGGCGGTGGTATTTGATAACAGGTGAATGTACTGCCGCAAAGTATTGTAACCTGCTTTTATGGATAGGTTGTCGGTAATATTATACCTGCCCGAAACTCTTATCTCGGGGCCGCTATAGGTTTTTATGAGCTTGCCACTTTGGTAAGTAATACTGTCAATTCGCGTGTTGTCCGACTTTGGCAGCCCTGGCGCATAACCGTTAACCACATGCGGCCCAAGGTAGTTATACAGAGAGAAACGAACGCCATAGCTTAACGTAAATTCATGGCTGATGTCAAATTTGTCCCCTGCATAAAACGCGCTTTCCAGGGCTTGCTCTGCCTCAACCGTTTTAGGTATCACTAATGATTTGGCGCTGTTTTGCGTTAAAGTACCTGGGTGCAACTGGTAGTAAAGTGAACTCACACCAAAATCAATGGTGTGTTTTGGGCTCAGGTAATAAGTAAAATCGTACTTAAGGTTGGTTTGGTTGATATCGAAATTTAACTGATAAGCCGTGATGGGGTTAGCGCTGCTGGCAATATTATACTCGTAACGGTCAAGCCCGGTGGTTAAAACACTATATAATTTATTGTTAAAACTGTGCTTCCACTTAAGTGAGATATTTTTGTTGCTGTAGCTGTAGGCCGTATCGCTGTTTAGCCTAAACCTGTCCTTACTTAAATAGGTGGTTAAATAAAGGCTGTTTTTTTCGTTTGCCTGATGGGCGATATCCAGGTTAAGGTCGTAAAAACTGGCCGAGCTGTTTTTGTATGCTTGCGGCAACAGTTTAAGCAGCCAGTCGGAATAGGTTGTGCGGCCGCCAAAAATAAACGACGTTTTATCTTTAACAATTGGCCCTTCAACATTCAGCCTGCTGGTGATCAACCCTATACCTGCCGACCCGGTAAATGTTTTTTTATTTCCTTCGCGGTTGGTCACGTCAAGTACCGATGATAAACGGCCGCCAAACCGCTCGGGTATAGTACTTTTGTATAGTTCAACATCTTTAACAATATCGGGGTTAAAGGCCGAGAAAAAGCCAAAAAAGTGTGAGGGGTTGTATATGGTTGCGTCGTTCAGCAAAATAAGGTTCTGATCGGCCGAACCGCCCCGTACATTAAAGCCCGTACTTGCCTCGCCTACCGATTGTACCCCCGGAAGGGTTAACACCACACGCAAAATATCTGCTTCGCCAAAAACCGTGGGTACCTGTTTTATGGCTTTAATATCCAGTTTGTTTACGCCAAGCTCAACACTGCGCACATTGCCCGCGTTTTTTGAGTTAATAACCACCTCTTTAAGCGCCAGCACCTGGTCGTGCAGTTCGATATTTAATTTGCCATCGCTGTAAAGCATAACCTGGCGTTTGGTATCGCGCATACCCAGGCCCTTGATGCTTAAAATCTGTTTGCCCTTAGGCAGCGTTAATGAGTAGTAACCAAACTGATCGGTAGCGGTGCCAAGTTTTAAGTTATCCACATAAATAGACGCGCCAACCACGGGCTCGCCGCTTTTCATATCCTTTACATAACCGGCAAGGGTTGCTTTGCCACTCTGTACCTGGTTGGTTTTAATGCCAATTTCGTACAGTTTATTTTCGAGAGTGGCCTCGGGCACTTTTACTGTTTTGTCGTTATAATCAACCGGCACCATACCTGTGTTACTTTGCGCCACACGATTATCGGCCTCGGCAAAACCTGGTGCAAGCCGGGTAATAACAGCACGGCCTTTAGTTAAAAAAACTTGCTTGCCGTTAATGCCATAATGGTAATCGGTACCGTTAAAAGCGGCATCGAGCACGGCGGGCAAGGTTTTATCAACCACCTCAATGGTTACGCGCAGACTGTCGAACTTAGTCGGTTCGTAGTAAAAATGGTAACCGGTGCGGGTCTCCAGTTCTTTAACAAACTGTTCGATCCGCACGCCCTGAAAGGCTACGCTAATGGGTTTATCGGCAGCATCCTGAGCGAATACTTTAACACCGGAACATACGAATAAAAAAACAACCAGGTAACGGTATTTCATAGTTTATCGGTCAGGTGGTCGTAATAAGCAGCTATTTTTACAAGGGCTTGTTCCGGGTCGCGCCGAAATTTGATGCCGCTGCTTTTAATATACTGTTGTAATTCTTTCTTTTTATCTTTAAAAACCCTAAGCGCGGCACCTTCGCTCCCGGCTTCGTAGTAAATACCGTTGTATTTTAAATAGTAAGTTTTTTCTTCGACGAACGATTTGTCGGTGATCTTTGTCCCCGTGTTTTGAAGCGTCTTTACAGTTTTGGCCAGTGCCAGGCTTTTGCCCAAGTACAAAAGGTCGTAAAACCCGGGTTTAAAGTCAGCATTTATGGTGTCCGCATCTATGCGGATAAAGGTGTGGCCTAACAAGGTAAACTGGGCCAGCTTAGCGCCCGAAAGGCTGTAATTGTCCTGTTTATCGGGTAACTGAACTACCAGTACATCTTTATACACGTCGTACAGGGCGGGTACGTTTGTATACGTAACCCCATCATAGCTTATATCTGCCGGGCGCCACTCATAACCCATATAATAGGCATCGCCTTTGTATAACCTTTCGTAATAAAAATATTGACGGCCATTTACCAGGCGCGACTGGTAACCAGTACCCGAAGCATAAAGTTGCTGGTTGTTTTTAAGCGCTGCTGCGTAAAATGAAGTGTCGGGAACTGTTGATTGGCCACGTGCTGTTTGCCAGAAAACAGCACAGAAAATTAATGCAGCCAAAGGCCGCCAGGTGTAGTTGTTGATCATCAGTTAACAGATAGTAAAAACTAAATATCGTAAACTTAACCAACAATTACAATTTGTAATCAGATAAATACAAAAGATTAACTATTTAATTTAAAAAATGTATAAAAACAAGAAGAGTTCCTGATGGGCAGGAACTCTTTCTAACCAATTATAAACCTAAATTATGAGAAGAGCTGCTAAGGGAGGACTCGAACCTTTCTAACTTGCTGCCGAACCAGCGCCTTGCTTTAATTACAATACAAATGTACGCATAGTATTTTTAATTGCAATTATTTTAACACTAAAAATAAATTTTTATTAATTTTTTAATTAAAAAACATGTTTATTGAAAAAATAGCATTTTAATTAAATGTTTAACCGCTTAAATTTTACGTTTAATAATCAAAATAAACCAATTGGTATAATTTTACTATTGCACTTTGCGCAAACTTACCATTACCACGCCATGCTGGGCAACATCGGCTTTAAACTCACCTTCAAATACGCCAAGGTCCTTTTGACGCCACAGGTCGCGCACCACATATTTGCCACTTATTTTCAGGTCGGCCCAGTTTAACACCACCTGTTTGGTACCGTTATCGCCGGGGTTAAACAAGCCGGCAGCCTTGCTGCCGTCTTCCATATCCTTAGCCAGTACACCAGCTTCACCTTGCATGGATACAACAGTAGCCTGTTGCCCCAGCGCATCCTGGTTAACAGCTAAAACCTCGTCGTTGGTTAAAAGGCTTAGGGTAAAGGCGTCAAGCTTGGTCAGGTCGCAGCCCAACAGTAACGGCACCGACATTAAGCACCAGGCGCTCATGTGTGTATATTGCTCGTCGGGGGTTAAATTGGTAGCATGGTAGTTTTTCCCCCAGCCCACCACACCAACGATCATCATGTCGGGGTCGTTCCAATGGCCCGGGCCACCGTAAGGCGCCCATTTATCCTGCGAAAACAGCCTTGGCTTTAAACTGCGCCAGCTATCGTTAATATCACCGCCCGTGCGCCAGGCGTTGGATACCTTCGAGAGTTCGGATATTGATGCGAAAGGCGTACTGTTGGATAAACTGTAAACAACATCGCGGCCGCTGGCACGCAAAGCATCAAACATTTGTTTTGTTTCGGGCAGTTCAATCGGGTTCCAGTCGTACTTCAAATAATCAATGTTCCATTTGGCCCACTGTTTTACATCCTGGTCAACAAACATATACTTACCGATGGCAAAGGGCAACTGCTTTTTATTGCGGGCCACGTTTTCTTTTGTCTTTTCAAAAGTCCCCTCCGGGTTTTCTGCCGAGCCGCCAACATGCCCGCCGTACGACTGTACCCAGGGTGTTGAGTATATACCCATTTTTAAACCCAGCGCGTGTATCTCATCGCTGGCTTTTTGCATATCGGGGAAAGTCTCGGGATTGGGCTGTATGGCATTAAACTCGCCGCCGCGTTTGCCCTGCCACACATCGTCAATATTCATATAGGTCCAGCCGTGATCTATCAGGCCCGAACTTACCATAGCCCTGGCATTGGCCAGCAACAACTCCTGCGTAACTTTGCCAGCATAAATGTTCCAGCTGTTCCAGCCCATGGGCGGGGTAAGGCTTATGGCCTCGCCTACTACGATCTTAAACGGACGGTCGGCTTTGCCCGCGTTGTTTTTAACATGCAGCATTACCTGGTAAGTACCCGGTTTATCTACCGTGCCCGAAAGCCTGCCGGTGGCACCATCAAGCTTTACACCTTTTGGCAATTTATCGGCCGAGTATTTAATGGGCTTATCGCCCGATGCCGGTACGGTAAATATTATTGGATGCCCTGGCCGTACACCAAATACCTTAGGCCCGTTTATGTGTGGTTCCGGCCCGGCTTTAGGCGTTAATATGAAAGCGGTATTATCAGTTACAGCATTTTGGGCCTTAACTGTAATATTGAATAATAAAAAGGTAGCCACAAGCAGACAAGCCGCTTTGCGCGATGGTAATTTTACAAGCATGGTTTTATTGGTTAGATAAAACAAAGCTAACTGGTTTATCCCGGCTTATTGCACCTAAACACTAACGCTGCATTGGCTAAATATTAAACTATATTAACATACCTTGCTTTACGCGATGCTTTTGATAAGGTAGGTTTTGTTATTGATGTTAACGGCCTGCCCTGGCTTCTTACCTTTTAACTGCTGCCCTATGGGCGATGCCATAGATACCGCGAAATAGGTTTTATCATTACACGTTAACACCCCCGCGCTTATGGCTATATAAAAATCGCCGTTATCGGTAATAACCAAACTGCCCGGCTGCACGGTGTCAAATTTTGGATGGTTGATATTGATCTGGTTCAATGCGGTTAAAAGCTTATTGGCTTCGGCTAACTGGGCCATGTTGCTGTTGGTTTCCTGCTGCATCATTTCGCGCCCGGTTTCGTATTTATCGCCTGCGCTGCTCTTGGTTTCTTCGCCTGCTGATTGTTGTGCCGAAAGTATAGCCTGCTGCGCGGTAGCGATACGCTGGTGAACGTAGGCTGTGCAAAGCGTGTACAGTTTTGTTTTCAGCTCTAATATCTGCTGCTGGTCCATCCTTAAAAATTTTATTTCGGTTGGGCAATATGCAAATTATAATTCAAGTGTTTGAGTGATTGAAATTTATATCTTTAAATCATCAAAACTTAAAAAATTTCCTGACTTTTCTATGTAATTAAATAATTTTACTAATTAGAAATGTTAATTTATACTAATAATTTAAAATAGCGAAAAAATAGCAGAAAGGCAATTTTTGACTTATTCCGATATTAAAATTTCTAAAAACCGGCAGATATATTTGATGATATACAAAAAAAAGCATCACAGTTAATTACAGTTAGGTTTTTTAAAGTAAAAAATTAACTGTAAGCATGACACTACAGGATGGCATATTGAATATAATATCATACGTTCGTAGCTACAATTATTAACCTCTGTAACAACAGATACATTTACAATACGAAGCACACAGGCAATTTGATTTATATTCTTACCCGTAAGAACTTGAATTATTACCGTCTGTAATTGTTTAACAACGTACAAAAAAAAGTATAAACCAATTATAACCGCTATCAGCAGCCAATTGATGATAGCCTAATGCACAAATTAGCATAGCCAATTAAACTAAATAAACCAGTATGAAAAAAATTTACTTATTCATTTTCCTGATTGTAATAGGTTTATCGCAAAATCAGTCAGTTAAGGCAAATTCTACCACATTACCAAGTAACAAACTGTTTGCGCCACCAGGATCACAAACCATTACGTTTACGCCGTTTACCACAACGCAAACGTTTGGCAATGCCGATGTTACCCTTACCGCGACAGCAACGTCGGGGTTTGCGGTTAGTTTTTCGAGCAGTAACACCAATGTGGCAACTATTGTTAATAATAAAATTCACTTAATCGGGCCAGGTACTGCTACCATCACAGCATCACAGGCAGGTGATGGCGTACGGTTTAACGCCGCCCCTAATGTTACGCAAAACCTTACTGTTAACGTAGGTGCGCAAGCGGTTATCACTGCGGCTTCTTTTCCTGCCGCTACACCGGCGTTGCAATCGGCCGACCTTGCATTACCCGCAGCCAGCCAATATACATCAGCTATAGCGCCTAACAACCCTATTATATATACCATAACTGCGGGTACTGCAGCCACTATTGTAAATGGCCGTTTACACATGCTTGGTACGGGTGCTGTAACTATACAGGCTACACAACCCGGCAATGGCAGGTTTGCCGATGCGGCTCCCGTTAACGCTACCTATACTATTGGAGTACCGGCAGCACCGTCTTTTGCCAATACCATTGGCAGCAAGGCAGTTGGCATAGCCGATTTTGATCCGGGTGCTACCATATCTGCAACAGGATGGGTATCAACCATAACTTATACCAATACAAGTACAGCGCCAGGTAACACGGCGTTCACCATCGTTAACAACAAAGTACACCTTTTAAGCGCAGTGGCATCAACCCAAATAACTGCTACTTTAACCTACCCTATTGCAGCCGGCGGCACAGGAACCGTTACAGCTACAAACACTAGTATGGTTATCACAGCAGCGGCAGCGCCTGCCTTTACCCCTGTACTTACTTTTACATCGCCGGGCAGTAAGGCATATACCAATGTTGATATCCCGCTGACGGCAACTTCAACGTCAACATCAGGTGCCCCTATCACTTTTAGCATAACAGGCGGTACCCCCGGTTTAATAACCATTGTTAACAATAATATACGCATGAACCCATTGGCGGCAACCCCCGTGGCACCTAATAATACGGTGACCATTACTGCCGATCAGGGCGGCGTACCGGCAGGTGTTGCAGGCTTACTACCGGCCGATGTTCCGCAAACGTTAACTATAACCGCTCCTACTATTGGTATAACCAACCCGGGTACTAAACTTAGCAACAGCCCCGATTTTTTTGTAGCTACAACTGCTACACTGTCAAACATCCCGGTAACGGTTAGCGTATCGCCGGCAAGTTTAGCCACCATGGTTAACGGCAACGTGCATTTAACCGGGGCAACAGGTACGGTTACCATAACTGCTACTCAGGCCGCCGCGGCAACTGCAGCTGGTTACCCGCCACCTGCCGATCAAACCGCCACCTTTGCGGTTAACGCCGCAACAGCCCCCCCTGTAATAACTTTTGCAGCGATAGGCAGCAGGGCGTTCACTAACTCTGATATATCTACATTTTCAACCAGCAGTACATTCACCCCGCTTGCAACATCAACTTCAACCTCTACAAACCCGATAACATTTACCAGCAGTAACCCTGCTGTAGCTATTGTTACCAATATACTTACGCTTGGTGCAATTACACCTGGTACAGGCTATACCAATGGTACATACAACAACGTACCTTTAACAGGAGGTAGCGGTACCGGCGTACTGGCTACCGTAGTAGTTGCAAACGGCGTGGTTTCTACTGTTACCATACCTACACCTATTGGTGCGGGGTACCTTGTTGGCGATATACTATCAGCATCAGCCGCCAATCTTGGCGGTACAGGCAGCGGTTTTAGTGTGCCTGTACTTGCCGTAGCGGGCAACTTTCACTTTGTAAGTGCCCCCGCAGCACCAAACAATACAACTGTTATTACCGCCAGCCAGGGTGGTGGCACAGCGGGTACTTTATTATTACCGCCTGATGTGCCCAATCTTTTTACAGTTACCCCGCCCCAAATATCTTTCCCGACGATTGGTACCAAAGCATACACATCTATTGATTTTGCCCCGGGTGCAACCTCAAATAACACCGCATACCCCGTTTATTATACCAGCAGTAACCCAGCAGTTGCTACGGTTAATAACGTAATAACAGGTACATTAACAGGCGGCACAGGGTACACAAGCGGCACATACAGTAATATTGCGCTTACCGGCCTTACGGGTACCGGTGCAAATGCAGTAACATTGGTTGTTACCAGCGGAGCAGTAGCATCGCTAACCGTAAACTCGCCTACCGCTTATGCCGTTGGCGATGTTTTAACTTTAGCCACACCCGGCTCTATAGGCAACGGTACAGGTTTCCAATTTGTAGTTACCGGTATATCGAGCAGTGTTGTACGTTTTAACCGCAATGTACCTGTAGCACCAAATAACACCTCGGTAATTACCGCGTCACAAGGCGGCGGCGTAAACGGTATACCTGTAGGGTACTTAAACAGTGTTGCCTATTTGGTTAAAGGTACCGGTTATACTAACGGCACTTACGGTACTACCAGTACCACTCCCCTTGTTCCGCTAACTGGCGGCACCGGTACAGGCGCGTTAGCAACTGTTACGGTAACAGCCGGCGGAGTTAGCGCGGTAAACATTATCAATGGCGGCTCTGGATACAGTATTGGCGATGTTTTAAGCTGTGCTGCTACAAGCATTGGCGGTACAGGTACAGGCTTTTCGGTTACTGTAACCAATATAACAGCTATTCCTGCCGATGTTTCGCAGGTATTAACCGTTACTGCCCCTGCTATAAACTTCCCGCCGCTGGGCTCTAAACCACTCACCAGTACCGACCTGAACCCCGGTGCAACCGGTGCTTACTTAAGCACTAACAGTATTGCAACGGTAACATTAACGGCTGGTAGCGGGTACGCTAACGGTGTGTATTATGCTGTACCCTTAACAGGTGGCAGCGGTACAGGCGCAACCGCAAACGTAAATGTTTTGGGTGGCGTAGTTACATCAGTACAGATCACAAACGGAGGCTCGTCTTATGTGGTGGGTAATGTTTTAACAACAGCAAATACAAATTTAGGCGGTACAGGTTCGGGCTTTAGCCTTGTGGTGAGTGCCGTAAGCGCAAGCTTGCCGGTTACTTATACAAGCAGTAACCCCGCGGTTGCTACCATTGTAAATAACTTTATACATTTTGTAGGCACGGGTACTACCAATATAACGGCATCGCAAAATGGGCCGGCAGGTGCATCATTAGGAACGCTTCTTTTACCACAAAGCGTAACACAGCAATTAATTGTAACTGCTCCGGTAATTACATTTGCGCCTATAGCTACGCGTTCATACGGCAGTCTCGATATTAATCCAGGAGCAACCAGTCCGATTACCAGCGTGCCGATTAATTACAGCAGCAGCAATACAGCGGTTGCCGTTATTGACAATAATGGCCTAACTAATGGCAACAATTTAGTTAAGGGTACAGGTTATGTAGGCGGCATATACACCAATGTGCCTTTAACAGGCGGCACCGGTACCGGCGCGACGGCGACGATTACTGTAGATGTTGTATCTCAAAACTTTATTAGCAATGTACTGGTTTCATCGGTATACGGTGTTACCGGAGTAACGATTACGGCGCCCGGCTCAGGCTATACCGTTGGCGATGTGGTATCGGCAAACCCAGCCAATTTAGGCGGCACCCCAGTAGGCAGTACAACCGCCCCATCAGGTTTTAGCTTCACTGTTACCACTATCGGAAGCTTTGTACATTTAACCGGCAGCGGAACCACCAATATTACTGCAACACAAGGCGGTGGGGCAACGGGGACCAGCAGTCTTCCTGCTGATGTTACCCAAACTTTAACTGTAACACCGCCGGCAATTACTTTCCCGCCGCTGGCAAGTACGCTATTAACTTCAACTGATATAAACCCAGGCGCTACAAGCACATTAACCAGTACGCCTATAAGTTATACCATAACCCCGGCGGCGACAGGGTCGAGCGTTGCCACCATACTTACAAACAGCATCACCTCGTTTACCCCGGTAAATGGGTTTAACAATGGCGGCAACTATGTTATCGGAACGTACGCGCCGGTACCGTTAAGCTATCCTGCAGGGGTTACCGGTACTGGTACCGGTGCAACCGCACAAATTGTGGTTATTGCTAACTCTATAGCTTCTGTTACGATCATCAGCGGCGGTACCGGATATAAGGTTGGCGACATATTAACCTGCCCTACATCGCTTATTGGCGGTGGTACAGGTTCGGGCTTTTATGCTACTGTTGCATCGGTTGGCGGTGCCATCCATTTGGTAGGCTCGCCTGCATCGCCTAATAATACCATTACTGTTACTGCATCGCAGGGCGGTGGTGCTACAGGTACAGCTATATTACCTGCCGACGTATCGCAAACATTAACCGTATTGCCGTATGCTATTACCATGCCCGCTTTACAATCGCGCGTATTAAGCAATAGCGATATAATTGTAGGTGCATCAAGCACACTTACAACTGTACCGGTAACCTATACAAGCAGCAACTTAGCTGTGGCTACCATAGTGGGCGGCAATATACACACCATAGCAGCCGGCACTACAACTATTACCGCATCGCAAGGCGGCGGTGCTACAGGTACAGCTACCCTGCCGCCCGATGTTACACGCACCTTAACCGTTACCGCACCGGCAATCACTTTCCAGGCGTTGCCAACAGTGCTTAGCTCAAACACTACCGACATAGTGCCTGTTGCAAGCAGTACCGTGGCCAATATTCCTATTACCTACACCAGTTCTAATACTGCCGTTGCTACAATTGTGAGCGGTAATGTTTTAGTTAACGGAAACATACACATGGTGGGGCTTGGCACATCAACCATAACAGCATCCCAAGGCGGCGGCGCCACAGGCCTCACTGGCTTTATAACCGGTTTAGGCACCATCGTTAAAGGTTCGGGTTATACTGCCAATGTGTATACCAATGTGCCATTAACTGGTGGTACAGGTACAGGCGCTAAAGCTACTGTAACTACCGCCAATGGTTCTGTTAGTTCGGTTACACTCACTGCAGGTGGTTCGGGTTACCTTATCGGCGATCTACTAAGCGCTGCAGCGGCAAACATTGGTGGCACAGGCACCGGTTTTACCGTAGCCGTTGCCAATACCACCGCCTTACCGGCCGATGTTACACAACTTTATACCGCGGTACAGGCCACTATCACGTTCCCTGCCTTAGGCTCAAAAGCTTACTCTAATGTTGATGTTAGCCCAGGCGCAAGCAGTCCGCTTTCTGCAACCAGCTTTCTCAACTATACCAGCAGTAACCCGGCCGTTGCCACAATTAATTATTACCCAAGCTTTAGTACGCCATTAACAGGCGGAAGCGGCTATGCTAACGGTACTTATCTTAACGTTCCGATGATCGTCACCTTCCATGGCGTGGTTCTTCCTTCCCCTGGTATTGCCGTAAACGCAAATGTTGTTGTTTCGGGTGGTATCGTAACATCGGCCACTCCGGTGGCTACAACTAATCCGAGTAGTCTTCCACCCGTGGGCAGCGTTTTAACTATCCTGACATCTAACATTGGTGGCGGTACAGGTTCGGGTTTTTCAACCACGGTAACCTCTGATGGTGGTTTTATCCATTATACACCAGGTACCCCTGCAGCGCCAAATAACACAACCACTATTACAGCTATACAGCCACTAAGCGGAATGCCAAATGCTACCTCTACGTTAACCGTTACAGCGCCTGCAATTACCTTCCCTGCAATAGGCTCGGTAGCTTATACCAATGTTGACCTAAACCCAGGCGCAACCAGCTCTGTAAACACAGCCCCTATTACCTATACCAGCAGTAATACGGCTGTAGCTACAATAGTTAACGGTCAAATACATTTTGTAAAAGCCGGCACAACAGATATTGAAGCTACGCAACAAAACAGTCCGGTTGGCACGCTTGCCCCGGCAACCGGCACTTTACCGGCAGACGTTAAACAAACCATAACGGTAACCGGCGGACCGGCAATTACTTTTGCCGCCCTTGGTTCAAAAGCTTTAAGTTCGACCGATCTGGCACCTGGTGCAACAAGTACTTACACCAACGCGCCAATTACTTATACCAGCAGCAATACGGCCGTAGCCACCATCGTAAATGGCAATATCCATTTTATCGCCACCGGCACAACCAATATCACAGCATCGCAAGGTGGTGGCGCAACGGGTACAGCTATATTACCTGCAGATCAAACAGTTGCTTTAACCGTTATAGCACCAACCATAACATTTACATTAGCATCACCTAAAAATATACAATCAGTGGACCTGGCACCAGGTGCAACCAGTACCGTTACCGGTGTGCCTATTACTTATACCAGCAGCGATGCTACCATTGCTACTATTGTAAATGGTAATATCCACTTTACCGGCGGGATAGGCACGGTTGTGATAAGGGCAACCCAGCAAAACACCCCGGCAACTTCGGCCGCTGCACCTGCTACGAGCACCTTGCCTGCCGATCAACAGGTAAGCCTTGTAGTAAATGCGCCTGTAATAACCTTTGCTTCACCCGGATCAAAAGCATTTGCCGTGACGGATTTTATACCGGGTGCCACAAGTACACTGTCAACGTTGCCGATAACCTATACCAGCAGCGACCCGAATGTTGCTACCATAGTGAACGGTAATATCCATTACACAGGCTTGGGTATCACTACCATAGTAGCCAGTCAGCAGACGGCAGCCATAGCGGCAGGCTTCCCTGCCCCACCAGATGTTGCACAGACATTGACTGTTGTAGCGCCAACCTTAACCTTTACCGCACTGGGCTCAAAAGCATATAGTTCAAGCGATCTGAGCCTCATAGGTTCGGTTACCAGTTCTTTAAACCAAACTGCACCTGTAACCTTTACCAGCAGCGACCCTACGGTTGCCACCATTGTAAACAACCAGCTGCATTACGTAGGCATTGGTAGCTGCATAATAACAGCAACGCAGGCCTCATACCCCGGCGCAGGCGCCCCGTTAAGTGCAACCTCGGCGTTAACGGTAACCCCTGCAACTATTTCCCTATTGCCTACAACCGCTTTTGGTACCATTACTTTGGGTACATCGGATGTGGCATTTACATCTACAAGTACGCTCTCAACAAATGCCGTACCTATTACCTACACCACCAGCGATCCTAACGTTGCTACCATTGTTGGTGGCAATACCTTGCATTATGTTTCGCCTGGTACGTGTACAATTACAGCAAGCCAGGTTACTGGTGCTAATTATGCACCAATACCACAGGTAGGAGTAGTAACGCTTATCAATACACCGCAAGTGGCAACGCCGGTTATCACTTTCCCTGCACTGGGCACCAGGCAGTATACCAATAACGGCGATATTGTTCCGGCGGCTACCTGTACAAATGCCAGTCTTACCATTTCGTACACAAGCAGTAACCCGGCTGTAGCTACAATAGTAAACGGCAATATCCACCTTACGCCGCCATCTGTTGTTAATGGTGTTTTCTCGTATCCAAACCCTAACACCACTATTATCACAGCAACGGTAGGTGGCGGCCTTACGGGTGTACCCGGTCAATTACCGGCCGATGTTTCTACCGTGTTAACAGTAACACCAGGTGGTATTGTCTTCCCTGCATTGGGCGTACAAAAATTCAGCAACGTTGACCTGCCCCCTGGTGCCACAAGTACCATAACCATTGTTAACTCGAGCAATGTTGCCACACCTATTACTTATACCAGCAGCGACCCAACAGTTGCCACTATAGTTAATGGTAACATTCACTTTGTTGGCCTTGGTTCAACTACCATAACAGCATCGTTAGGTAATGTTTTAATACCCGATGTTAGCCAAAACCTGCAAGTGGTTGCACCGGTAATTACATTTACAAATGGAGCAACCAGGTCAATAGCGTTCCAAAACGCCGATGTTGCCCCTGGCGCTACAAGCACGTTAACTACTGCACCTATAACCTATACCAGCAGTAACCCGGCTATAGTAAGTATTGTAAATGGCAACCTGCACTTTAACGGCATTGGCGTAGTAACTATAACCGCCTCGCAAGCTGCTATAGGTAACTCAACTACCCCTGTTAGCGTTGCGCAGGTATTAACAGTAACGGCACCAACATTAACCTTTACTGCAACCCGGACACAGGCATTTAGTTTGACCGACCTTGACCCCGGAGCTACCAGTACCCTCACCAGCGTGCCAATTACCTACACAAGCAGCAACCCTGCCGTAGTAAGTATTGTAAACAACAAATTGCACTTTAACATACCTACATCTAATTTAACAGGTAATACCGCCATTATAACTGCTATACAGGCTGGTACCAGCAATATACCGACGCAAACAGCGCCACAAACGTTAACGGTAGGCCAGTTCATCTATTCACCTAACGGTTTAACCAAAGCGTATGGCGATCCGGATTTCAGTCCTGATGTTTCTAACTACGGTTCTGGTTACCCTGTAACCTATGCCCTGGCTACGGCTTCGCCTGCAACTAATACTGCGGTACTTACTATTGGTGCCAATGGTTCAGGCTTACACATAACCGGTCCTGGTTCTACCAACTTCCTGGCAAGCCAGGCAGGCGATGCTTCGGCCAGTGCTGTGGCAGCTATCACACAAACGTTAACTGTAACGCAGGCCCCGTTAACCATTACACCTAAAAATGTAACTGTTCCTTACGGTTCACCTCTAATTCCATTCCCGCTAATTTATGATGGGTTTAAGAGCACAAGCGGTAATGTACCTTTGGATGATAGCACCAAATTTACCACGCAACCTGTTGTAAGCGTAGTATTACCTGCTTCGTTTAACGGTAAACCAGGTATCAATGGCTCGTTCGGTACTATACCCGCGGGTACATATACCTTAACTGCCGGTGGCGCTGTATCAACTTTGTATACGTTTACTTACGGTACCGGTACTTTGACAATTGTACCTGCTGTACAAACATTAACATGGACAGGTGCGTCAACCATTACTAAACTGACTACCGATGCTAATTTTGACCCGCTTGCACGCAGTACCGGCGACCCTATAGTTTACACCAGCAGCAACCCTGCAGTGGCAACTATTGTTAATGGCCAGGTGCATATTGTGGGTATAGTAGGCACGGCAACTATTACCGCTACGCTTAATGCAACATCGGGTAACTACACAGGCACCGCAACATTATCAAAAGTGCTTACAGTAGTACCTGGTACCCAAACCATAACGGTTGCCAATATCCCGGTTATTAATACGGGGGCTGCTAACTACTCGCCAAACGCAGTGGCGTCATCAGGCTTACCGGTTACCATCACCTCGGCCGATCCGACCATTGTTAAGGTAGTGGGTAACACCATACAGCCATTGCACGTAGGTACAACCTTGCTTACCTTCTCACAAGCGGGTAATGCTACTTATCAGGCAGCAGCCAACGTAGTGTTGTTTGTTCAGGTAACCGACCCATCCGGCCAGCTGGTAAAAGTTGATCAGGCTGTATCGCCAAACGGTGACGGTCAAAACGATTTCTTATACATCGAAGGTTTACAGAACTACCCTGATAACCATGTTAAGATCATCAACCGCAATGGCGATAAAGTTTATGGACATACTGGTTACAATAATAAAGACATTGTATTTACCGGTAAAGACGACAATGGACACCAACTTCCGGCGGGTACTTATTTCTACCTGATAGATTGGAATACCGGAAGCGATAAAAACCATATAACCGGCTACTTTGTCTTAAAATATTAAGAGGCCAATAAGATCAATCAAAAAAAACGAACCCATGTGGAAAACAACCATTTCACATGGGTTTCATAAACCAAATTAAAAAATAGTGATATGAAAAAAACTTTATACATACTATCAGCACTTGTATTGGCAACACAGGTTTGGTGCAATAGAGCGGCGGCCCAAACACCCTTTACTTTTACCCAGTACATGAACAACCTGACACCCGTTAACGCGGCCTACTCTACTTTAGACGCGGCAGCTAACATCAGCGTGGTTGGCCGCAAACAGTTTATCGGGATTGATGGTGCACCCAATACGTTCTTATTTAACGGCAGCGTACCCATTGCAAATATTGGAAGTACTGCCGGACTGATTGTTTTGAACGACAAGTTTGGCGCCGAAAATCTGACAGAGATCAACGCTTTTTTTGCCAAAAAGATACAACTTTCGGGCACCACATTTTTGTCGGCAGGCATTAACGCAGGCTTCCGCACACATAAGGTTACCACATCGCAACTGGCCCCTACCGATCCGTTATTTGGCAGCAGCGATATTAACGATAACCAAACCAATATTGGCCTTAGCGCTATGCTATCGGGAAGCAACTATTATGTTGGCCTTTCGTTACCAAGGTTAACACTAAGCAGCATTGGCCAAACCGCGGCGCAAAATAGTTATTACATGAATACCTATTACCTTACCGGGGCATACCTTGCTCCCTTAGGCGCCGATTTTAAATTAAAACCTGCTGTGCTTTTAAATTACTCGGGCACTAACCTGCCTTTGGCATACGATGTATCAACCACCTTGTATATCAAAAACATATTAGGCGTGGGTGTTAACTATCATAGTCAGGATGCTTTAGCCGGCATAGTTTCGGTATTTATTAACAATAACATCCAGTTTGGTTATAGCTACCAGTTTAGCGTTGGCCAGTACGCGCTTGGTGGTATAAACAACACCACCCAGGAAATTACAGTAAGCTACCGTTTTGGTAAAGGCCTTGTTTCAAAACTTTTGTAAATAGTTAATTGCTAAAAGTTAAAAGGCCCGGGTAAATTATCCGGGCCTTTATTTTTATATTACTTTAGTCCTCTTCCGCGCTATCCGTTTTTAGGTTTATATTTTACTGTGGTATCCTTGCCGGGATTTAACTGATAAGCATCATCAAAAACATTTACACTTATCGCCGCAGCGGATGTGTTGCTTAGGTGCACCCCACCCCTATCCACTTTAATGTTGACCAGTACCCCCCTGAACCTGATATTAAACGAGTACGACTGCCAGTGCTCCGGTAAAAATGGACTGAACGTTAATTGTTCATTCACTACCTGCATACCTGCAAAACCTTCAACTACGCTCATCCAGGTACCGGCCATCGAGGTGATATGGCAGCCGTCCTCGGTATCGTTGTTATAATCATCCAGGTCGAGCCTTGAGGTGCGCAGGTAAAAGTTATAGGCATCCTGCTCCAGGCCCAGCTTAGACGCTAATATGGCATGTATACAAGGCGATAGCGAGCTCTCGTGCACCGTAAGCGGTTCGTAAAATTCATAGTTACGACGCAGGGTATCCATGTTATAGCGGTCGCTGAAAAAGTACATGCCCTGCAGTACATCAGCCTGCTTGATAAAACATGAGCGCAATATCCTGTCCCAACTCCATTTTTGATTTAAAGGTCTATCGGCAGCTGGCAGGTCTTTAACGTGGATGATCTCTTTATCCAAAAAGTTATCCTGCTGCAAAAATATACCCAAGTCCTTGTCTTCACCATAATACATGTTGTCGATGATGTGCTGCCATTGTTTGATTTCATCGGCTTCATTAAAGTTGATTGCTTTTGTAAGTGAAGCATACTTAGCTGCATCGTGTTTTTTAACATAATCCATTGCCTTCATCGCGTAGGCCATGCACCAGGTAGCTAAAGTGCTGGTATACCAGTTGTTGTTTACGTTGTTTTCGTATTCGTTAGGGCCGGTTACGCCAAGCATCACATATTGGCTTTTTTGGGAGCTCCAGTTAACACGCTGTTTCCAAAAACGCGCGATGCCGATCAATACCTCCAAACCGTAATCATTTAAGTAACTGCTGTCGCCGGTGTAGCGTATGTAATTAAAAATGGCGTAGGCTATGGCACCGTTGCGGTGTATCTCCTCAAAGGTTATCTCCCACTCGTTATGGCATTCTTCGCCGTTCATGGTCACCATGGGGTATAAGGCTGCGCCTTTGTTAAAGCCCAGTTTCTCGGCATTTTCAATAGCCTTGCCTAACTGTTTATAACGATAGATCAACAAGTTTTTAGTAACCTCTGGCGCGGCAGTGCCCAGGTAAAACGGCACGCAATAAGCTTCGGTATCCCAATAGGTAGATCCGCCGTACTTTTCGCCTGTAAAGCCTTTAGGGCCTATGTTAAGCCGTGCATCTTTACCGCTATACGTTTGCGATAGTTGAAATATATTGAACCGGATGCCTTGCTGGGCCTTAACGTCACCTGCTATCACAATATCGCTCTCAGCCCACTTGTGATGCCAGGCGGCGGCTTGTTCGGCAAGCATCGTATCAAAACCTTTAGCCGATACCTTGGCTATTACTTTTTTACAGGCATCTAAAAGTTGGACCGGCTCATAATTTTGCGACGAAACATTGGCAGCATATTTATAAATGGTTGTTGTTTGGTTTTGCTTTACAGCGACATCAAAAACAAAAGCAACGTACTTGTCTTTTAACACATGCCGGACCTCGACATTGGTTTCAGACCCATCGTTAACAACTTCTACCCTGTTCCCGGTACAAACCTCAAATCCCGTTTTCCTGGTGCGGAGTGTTAAATAGCATCCCTGCCCTGCGGCTTTTTTATCTACCTCGTCCCAAAATTTTTCGTCGTAGTTCGAGTCGGCATTGCTTACATCGCCATCAATAAATGGTGTTACGGTAATATCGCCATCAAAATTAAGCGGTGTTATGGCGTAGCTAATTGCCCCGGCTTCCTCGTCAACAATACTGCAAAAGCGTTTGGCTATAACGCTCAATTTTTTACCGCTTTTAAGTTCAGCTGTAAAACTGCGCTCCAGGTAACCGTCGCGCATGTTGAGCACGCGTTTAAAGCTGCTCACTTTGCATTTGGCCAGGTCGAGCTGTTCGCCATCTATGGCGATATCAATACCTATCCAGTTAGCGGCGTTAAGCACCTTGGCAAAGTACTCGGGGTAGCCGTTCTTCCACCAACCTACACGGGTCTTATCGGGATAGTATACGCCGGCCACATAGTTTCCGGGTAAAGTATCGCCGCTGTAGGCTTCTTCAAAATTGGCACGCTGGCCCATGTGCCCGTTGCCAAGGCTAAAAATGCTTTCGGATATTTTGTTGAGGTGCGGGTCAAAACCTTCTTCAATAATGTTCCACTCGTCGGCAATAATGTAATTTTTCATATCTGGGTTATCATAGCGTAAAACTGGAATTTTATATTGAGGATTACAATAAATACCTGTCCCTGCTGATACAAAATATTTTTAAAACAGGGCTTCTCATGGTGTATTCATAAGTTTCGGCGCATTTTTTTTAATGCCAGCAAGCCCGAAGTTCAATTTGTAACTGCAAAATTACCCGCTATGTGCTGCAAAAGGCGGTTAACTTCAATTTTGCTCCAGATTGTTTTGTGACCTTTGGGCACAAACTATATTTTTTGGAATGAAATACTTTATCATCTGTTTAACAATATGTATTTCCCTGTTCGCTGTTAAAGCAAATGCGCAGGGCAAAATTACCGGCAAAATTAGCGATGCCACAACTAAATCACCTGTAGACTATGCCTCAATCGGCGTTTACAAACAAGGCGGAACTGCACCGGTTAACGGCACCACATCCGACCCGAAAGGCAATTTTACCATTAAAGGCCTGCCTTTTGGCGAGTATAAAATAACCGTCGATTTTTTGGGCTACCAGCGTTCAACCACCGAACATATTTTGTTAGGCCCAAATACACCTACCGTTACGCTGAATAACCTTACCCTTGCACCGGCGCAAAAGGTATTAAAGGATGTAAACATAACATCGGCAGTAAGCACGGTTGAAAACAAGATAGACAAACTGGTTTACAACGTAGGTAACGACCTTACCGCCCAGGGCGGCGTTGCTACCGATGTGTTGAAAAAAGTACCCATGGTTAGTGTTGATATTGACGGCAACGTCGAACTTTTAGGCAGCACAAGCGTTAAGTTTTTGATAAACGGCAAACCATCGAGCATATTTGGCGCCAGCCTTACTGACGCGCTGCAATCCATACCTTCAAGTCAGATCAAAAGCATCGAAGTGGTTACCAGCCCCGGTGCAAAGTACGATGCAAGCGGTACCGGCGGCATTATCAACATTATTTTAAAGGATAACAAAGTACGTGGCTATAATGGCAGCATCAACCTATCGGCAGGTACCAGGTTAGAGAACGGGTCGCTTAACCTCAATGCGCGCCAGGCAAATTTTGGCGTCAATGCCTTTTTCAGCGGCAACCAGACCCTGCACTCAAACACCCTGGGTTTAAAAGACCGTCAGGATACTACCAGCACAAATTATTTACATCAGTTGCAAAACAGTAACGGCTCTACCGAAAGGAACGGCTTTCAAACCGGGCTTGGTTTTGACTGGAATATCACCAAAACAGATAATATTAGTGCCAGCGGCAGGTTCCATCATTCATCTAACCATAACGAGGGGCTGACACTGCAGGAAGACAGGACGCTTAACCTGAACAATACCTTAGCGTCTGACATCTTTTCGAACAGGAACTCGACCAGCCAATCGGGCGAAGACGCTATTGATATTGACGTTGCCTACAAAAAGACCTTCAAAAAAGAAGGCCAGGAATTGAGCATCGGCTATACATCGAGCTACGGGCAAGACCATAGTGATTATTATCAAAAATCAACTTATGTAGGCAATGCCAAGCCCGCATCAGGCTCTAATGGAAAGAATACGGGCACTGATAAGGAAACTGAAATAACCGTTGACTATGCCCACCCGGTAACCGAAGACTTTAACATAGAGACCGGGGCTAAGGTATACCTGGAAAATGTGACCAGTACAGCTACCGTAAATACTTATAATCCCGACCCGGCTGTAAACGATTTTGTGTACGATCCGCTGCAATCTATCCCTTACAACTACGGCCGCGATGTGTACTCGTACTACCTGTCGGCCTCGTTCCCGTTGTTCGATTTTTTTGATGTAAAAGCAGGCTTGAGGGACGAGTATACCATTACAACCGTTGATGCCAAAAGCGCGGGCATACCCGATTATAATTTCCTGTCGCCATCGTTTGTATTGCAGCATAAACTAAGCAAAACAACAAGCCTAAAACTGGCTTACAGCAAACGCATTGAACGGCCCGATTTTGGCGACCTTAACCCTTTTATCAATTACAGCGACCCGTACAATATATCGTACGGTAACCCTAACCTGCACCCCGAGATAGGCAATAACTTTGAATTGGGTTTTAACCATAGTTATGATAAGGGTGGCAACATCAATGTAACCAGTTTTTACAGGCATAATGGGTTTGATGTAAAACAATATACCCTGCCGCGCTACGATTCGTTACAGGAAGCGGGTGGTAAATTTTATAAAAACGTGTACGCTACAACACGGGCCAATGTAGGCTCGGAGGTAACTATCGGTGTCAACCTGTCAGCCTCGTTACCACTTACCCGCAACTTTACCATAAGGCCTAACCTGATGCTTAACCAGCGCCGTGTTATGGATAACTTACCTAACGTACCAAGTTTTGTTATGGGCTATGAGTACCGCCTCAACATGAACGCTACGTACCAGTTTAACAACGATCTGGCAGCCGAGGCATTTATGAATTATAACGGGCCGCGTGTTGGTTTACAAGGCAAAAACTCCAATTTTATTGCTTATAACTTTGCCATCAGGAAGTTACTTTGGGATAAAAAGGGCAGCCTCGGTTTTACTACTACAGTGCCGTTTAACCAATATGTAGATCAAACATCAACCATTGTACAGCCGGGCAGCAGCCAGTATTCGCAAAGGCAGGTACCTTTCCGCTCGTTCGGGATAAGTTTTAGCTACAAGTTTGGTAAGCTGGAATTTAAGAAAGAGGATAACAAAAACGCCGACCCGGGATTACCGCAGCCTGATAAGATTTAGTCGGTAGTTCTGAGCCAGGAGTCCTGAGCCTTGAGCCCTGAGTCAAAAGTTGATAGTGTTGAGTTGCAATGGCTCAAGACTATTGACTCCGGACTCAGGGCTTTTGGGGTATACCCATATTTTTATTTGCTTCTTTCTGCTCAATAAAAAAATCGGTCAACTATTGGTCAATGGGCCAAAAGCCTCGCGCTTTCGGGCCCATCACGTGGGTAAATGTGGGTATATTCCTAAAAATATTTTACCACATTATTTGCTGCCCATCTGCACTAAAATACCAAAAAAACGGCAAAATCCAAAGTAAAACCCGGGCAATCCCAATCAAAAAAATCAGTGTAATCAAAAAATATCAGTGTAATCCCAATCAATACCAGGTCAATTCCCCGCGCAAATCCATCTCTAACAGGCGGGCAACTTTATGGGGGTCTTGCTCCTGCCCTAACACGTACATCATTTTGGTAATGGCGGCTTCGTAGGTCATGTCAAAGCCGTTGGCCACGCCCATATCTTTCAATTGCTTGCTGGTTTCGTAGCGCCCCAATTCAACGGTGCCCACTTTACATTGCGATATGTCCAGTATCACCTTGCCATTGTCAATAGCTTTCTTGAGGCAATCAATAAACCATGGGTCGGTAGTGGTATTGCCCGCACCAAAAGTTTCCATCACAATACCTCGTGCATCGGCGTTTAGTATCGCGTCAACAACCTTTGGGCTAATGCCCGGATACAGTTTTAACACCGCGATATCGTTCACCAGGTTTTTATGTACTTTAAATGGCGCGTCGATAGGTTTGCGAATGTAGTTTTCGCTAAAGCGGAGGTGCACGCCCGATTCTACCAGTACCGGGTAATTTGGCGAGCGGAAAGCCTCGAATTTGGAGGAGTTATACTTAAACGCCCGGTTACCCCTGAACAGCTTATAATCAAAGTAAATACCTACCTCGGGCACCAGGGCACGGTCGTCCTTACTGCGCGACGAGGTGATCTCGATAGACGTCATCAGGTTTTCCTTCGCATCGGTGCGGATGGCGCTTATCGGCAATTGCGAACCGGTAAATATCACCGGTTTGGCCAGGTTTTCGAGCATAAAGCTCATGGCCGATGCGGTAAAGGCCATCGTATCCGAGCCATGTAACACCACAAAGCCGTCTACACTATCGTAATACTGCTCAATAATGCCTGCAAGCTGGCTCCATATCTCGGGGTTCATGTTCGATGAATCGATGATCTCATCAAACGAGCGTACTTCTATCTGGCAGTTTAAACGTTCCAGTTCGGGCACGTTATCCATGATCTGCTCAAAGTTAATGGGTTTGAGCGTCTTAGTTTTCGGATCCGTCATCATACCGATGGTCCCGCCGGTATAAATGATCAATATCTTGGTCATGGACAATTTACTTAGTTTTTTATCTTTTATTCAATAACTACTACACGCCAAAAATATGTTTTGAGTTGGCCGTAGTAACGGTTGCTATATATTCCATATCAACCTCGTACAGGTCTGCAAGTTTTTGAGCAATATAACTCAGGTATGAGCTCTCGTTAGGTTTACCGCGATAAGGAACGGGTGTAAGATAAGGAGAATCTGTCTCTAAAACGATATGTTTAACATCAATTTGTTGTACAATTTTATCTAAACCCGAATTTTTATACGTCACCACGCCGCCAATCCCCAGATAAAAACCCAGATCAATAACTTTTTGCGCCTGTTCAAGCGTACCTGTAAAACAATGGAAAATTCCGCGCAGCTTTTCGTCCTTTTCCTGCTGCAATATCTCATAAACTTGGTCAAAGGCATCCCGGCAATGGATCACGATGGGCAGGTTTAAACTTCTGGCCCAATGTATCTGTTTTTTAAACGCCTGTTGCTGTATGGCCAAAGTAGTTTTATCCCAGTACAGGTCAATACCTATCTCGCCAATAGCATATATCGGGTATTCGGGCTTAATAGCCGATATTATGTCCAGTTCGGCTTCCCAATTTGGTGTAACATGGCAGGGGTGCAGGCCCAGCATGGCAAAACAGTTGTCCGGGTAATCCTCCACCAGCGAAAATACCTGCGATACCGAAGCCAGGTCCACATTAGGCAAAAACAAGCGCTCAACACCCTGGTCAAAACAACGCTGCATTAAGCCTGCGCGTTTCGTGGCATCGGCCTCGTAGTATAAGTGGGTATGCGTATCGGTCAACACCATGGCGCAAAACTAATAAAAAATGCCTCCTGTGGCCTATAAAAACGCATTATATTTAAGCCAATAAGCTTTTTTTTGAAAAACTTTACCGACCTTGTATGTATAATACCATCAACAAAACCTATGGCATTAAATAACGACCTGTTTAAAAAACTCACGTTTTTTCACGAACCTGGCTTTAAGGAAGAAATACTGCAACACGGCCAGTTGCTCACCTTTAACAAAGGCGATATTATTGTACGCGATGGCCAGTACGTTAAGTTTTTGCCCATCGTTGTTAAAGGCGCTATCCGGGTTTTTCAACAAAAAGAAGACCGCGAGATACTGCTGTATTATGTAAAGGCCGAGGAAACCTGCACCATGTCGTTAGCAGCGGCGTATTTTAACAATAAAAGCAGTTCGCACGGTATTGTTGCCGAACCTACCGAAGTGCTTATCTTTCCGGCCAGCCTTATTAACGAGTGGCAGTTAAAATACACCTCGTGGAATAAGTATGTGATGCACATGTTCCGCAAACGGTACGACGAACTGATCAATTCTTTCGAGGGACTGGTGTTTGAGCATATCGATGTACGGGTGCTGGAATATTTAAAGAACCAGGCGCTTACCCAGGGCGATAATTCGGTACACCTCTCCCACCAGCAACTGGCCGCCGAGCTGGGCACCACACGTGTGGTGATATCGCGCATACTGAAAGAGTATGAGCGCGATAAAAAGATAAAGTTGTTTCGCGGGCGGATAGAGGTGCTGTAGTTGTTACGGCAAATTGTCTTCCAGAAAGCTGCTCAGAGCCTCTGTGCTAAGGTCCATTTTAACGATTTTCCAATTGCTGTCTAATAGGAACGCTGATGGAAATCCGGGGAGATCGAGTGTTTTCGTTTTAACCCCATTCAAGTCCAAAACCTGTGGCCACACATACCCGTTTTTTGCGATCAGGTTTTTATATCGCGGTATATCCTCTTTTTTATCGACCGAGATCGCAACCACCTCAAAGCCTTTTTTATGAAACTTTTGATAAACACTTTTAAGCCGGTCAAATTGCCCTATGCAGGGTATACAATGGCTAAACCAAAAATCAACGAGTATATATTTATTTTGTGAAACGTTTTTGGGTGTATTTGCCTTTACAAAATCGGTAAGTGCGAAGGGATAACCCGGTGCCTTTAGTTTTTGTTTCGCTAAAAAATCCTTTATGGTTGTATTTATATTTTCCGGGGTGTGTACCGCAAATGTTTTATAGGTATCTTCTAAAATATTACTGTAACCTCTATAAAAAATCCTGTCGTACAACAACCATGGTATGATCTGCGATGTCGGGTTCGCTTTAGCATAATTTAGAAAAACATTATCAATGTCCTTTTTTATAGTTACTCGTTGCGCCTCTATAGCTAACAAACATCCTTTTTTTGTTTTCTTCTCTTTTGTAGAATTGCATTTGACCCATGCGTCGTTACAAGCATCAACTTCTTTATACGCACGGTTATAAGAAGGCAGAAATTTCTTGATATACTCGTCGTTCGCTGGGTCTTGTAGACTTACTCCTTCACCAACTTCTGATCGATCGTGTGGATCCAAGGCCTTATTGATTACTAATTTGTGATAGCCAGCACTCATAAAAAAAGGCTCGCTCAGACTATTATTGCCGTTTTTGCCGAACATCTGTATGCGAAACTCTTGCGCATATTTTAGCGTACCTGTAAAAACAAACGAGTGGTTTTTAATTAAAACAGTATCTCTTGTCAATTTATATGGATAAAGTTCTTTTGCAGACATCGCTATAACAGCCTTTCCATTTAATACAGTATTTGTTTTACCATCAATAACAAATGTTGATTGAGCAAATAAGTGAACAGATATCAAACAAAAAATAACGGGCAACAGCTTTTTCATGTTAGCATGGCTTTTAAAAACATTAAAACTTTTATCCATATCTAATCTAAGGAAAAACATATCGCTTTAAAAGGCATCTTAACGGCCAGCGCAAATTTATTTTTCCTTGTGTATCTTTTGATACCGTTTTGATGGTCAGCGGCTTATAATTTTGTTTTATTAAAAAACGAATTAAAACCCAAACAGATCATGAAAAAATTAGAATGCGCCCATGCCGGCTTTACCTGCGATGCTGTAGTTACCGCCAACACCGACGAAGAAATTTTAACCATTGCCGCCCAGCACGCCCTGGATGTACACGGCACAACCGTTACACCAGAAATGGCCGAGCAGATCAAAACCTTAATTACCGAGGTTTAGTAAACCAGGTTACCCTAAAACAAAAGAGCTTTTAACCGGGTAGTTAAAAGCTCTTTTGTTATTCGTGGTAGTTAAAAGTTATTTCTTTTTAACCGGGGCTTTTTTAGCAGCTGTTCCTTTTTTAACTGCTGCCTTTTTAGCCGGTGCTTTTTTGGCATGTTTTACCTTAACCAGTTCCAGTTCAAATATAAGCGGGGTAAATGGCTTGATATCTTCGCCCATGCCTTGCTGGCCATAAGCCAGGGCCGATGGTATTACAAACGTAGCTTTTGAGCCTTCGTTAAGCAGCGCCAGGCCTTCGTCCCAGCCTTGAATTACCGCCTGCTTGCCTAATACAAACGAGATAGGCTCATAAGGGCGGCCGGGGTTATAAACGCCCGATGCTTTGGCTACAGCCTCAATACTGGTATCAAACACTTTACCTGCTACGGTATGCCCAACGTAATTTACAAATACGCTATCGCCCGCTATGGGTTTAGGTTTTATGGATGCCTTGTTGATCACATATTTTAAACCCGATGGCGTGGTTTTAACGGCCAGCTTGTTATCGGCTATGTATTTGTCGATAGATGCAGCCTCGGCAACTTTATATTTCTCCATGGCGGCGTTACGTTCAGCAATAGCATCTTCAACGCTTTGTACCCGCTCAACTTTTAAGGTAAACACCAGGTAACTGCCTTTTGGCAAAAACGGTGGGCGCTGCTCCTCGTGCCCTTTAAATACCGAGTCGGTTGGTATTTTAACCACTGCGCTATCTTTCGCCGCCATTAGCGGGAATATATCCATCAGGTCGCCAATGTTTTGCGATGGCTGCACCTGCAGTTTAACCGGGTTGCCCGGCGATGAATAGGTAGAAAACAAAACCGAATCTTTCTCGGTCTTCTGGATGGCATTAAACGTAATAACATTGCCCAGTTTTACCCTGGCGGTATCGCCCGACTTAAAAATGTGATATAACGCGCCCCGGTCGGTTTTTTGAAAGGCCGGCGCCTGCGCTTTAACACTGCCGGCAATGGCAATGCTGCTGAACAGTAAAATAACAGGTCGTAAATTCATCATGCTATAACAAATAAAAAGCCTCCCCGGTATGGGGAGGCATATAAATTATAATTAGTATCTTATTTTTTAACTTGCGGCGCCCCTGGCATAACCGGCATTGCAGGTTTTGGCGCATTTGGGTTTGGATGGATAATGCTTACCACCTCAATATCAAACACCAATGGGGTCGACGGAGGGATCGGGCCGCCACCTTGCTCGCCATAAGCCATTTGCGATGGTATGATAAAAGTAGCTTTTTCGCCTTTACTAACCGAAGACAACGCTTCCTCAAGACCAGGTATTACACCGCGTGCGCCTAAAGCAACGCGTAATGGCTGGTATGGGCGGCCCGGCATGGCTATTTTACTTTTGGTAGCTACGTCTTGCAGGCTGGTATCAAATACTTTTCCGTTAAAAAATTTACCTACATAGTTTGCAACAACGGTATCGCCCATAGCTGGTTTAACACCATCGCCCGGCGTGGTAACCACGGTTTGTAAACCGGTTGCCGATTTAACCGCGTTCAGTTTATTGGCAGTAACGTATGCCTGTATTTTACCCGGCTCGGCAGCTTTAGCAGCATCGCTCGCAACTTTGATAAAGGCGGTTATCTTTTTCTGGAAAACAGAATCGGCCTCGCCTTTTACTTTAGGGATAACTTTCTCTATCTTGATGGTATACACAAAATATTTGCCTTTAAAGCCCGGGGGTTTAGGCTGGCCGCCTTTTTTAGAAATGGTATCAGCGTTTATCTTGATCACCACGCTATCGCCTTCGCTCAGCAAAGCCAATGCCGATGGCAGATCGCCTTTAAACTGCGGTTTTGGAAGCAACAAATAAGCAGGGCGCCCGCTCTCGTAAGTGCTGTTCAATACCGAGTCGCCTTCGGTTTTGATCACACCGTTAAGGCTAACAAAATCGCCTTCTTTTATCAGGTCGCCGCCCTTATGGTTAACTATATTGTATAGCATACCACCGTCGCCTTTTTTAAATCCGCCATTGCAGCCTGCTAAACCAATTGCGGCTACCGCTAAAAACATCAACTTTTTTTTCATTTTTACTGTTCTAATAACTTTTTATACTCTGGTAATATTGATTTGAATTGTTTAATTACTTGCTCCAATGTATCAGTTGAGGTACCCCCTGCGGCATTGCGGTGCCCGCCCCCGTTAAAATACTTTTTACAAACCTCGTTTGCCGGGAAATCGCCGCGCGACCGTAACGAAAGTTTCACTTTATCAGGCCTTTCAACTATAAAGGCCGCTAATTTAACCCCTGTAATTGATAATGCAAAATTAACTACACCTTCGGTATCGCCGGTAACTATCTCGTACTGCTCAAGCTCTGCTTTGGTTACCCAAATGAGCGCCGTATGGTGCTCATACATCACCTCCAGCTTGTTGCTCAGGCAGTGGCCCAAAAAGCGTAAACGGGTTTCGGACGAGTTATCATACACCTCCTGATGGATGCGCCAGTTTTCGGCACCGGCATCAATCAGTTCGGCAACGATGCGGTGCACGGCCGATGTGGTAGACGGGAAACGGAACGAACCTGAATCCGTCATGATGCCGGTATACAAACACGCGGCAACATCCTTGTTCAGCAAATGCCGCTCCTGCATCACATCCACAATAAACTCAAAAACCAACTGTGCCGATGCGCAGGCGTTGATGTTCCACACCCGGTAATCGTCAAAATCCTCAGGCTCCAAATGGTGGTCAATCATCAGCTTAAGCGCCGATGTAGCCCTAACTACTTCGCCCATCTCGTTAATGCGCCCAAGGGCGTTAAAATCAAGGCAGCAGATAATTTCGGCCTGGTTTATTAATTGGTTTGATAGGTCGGTTTGTTCGGTATAAATAATTACCTCCCCATTGCCCGGCATCCAGTTAAAAACATCGGGATAATCGGTCGGGGTAATTACCTTTACGTGATGGCCTTTTTGTATCAAATAGTTATACAAACCTAACGATGAGCCCATAGCATCGCCATCGGGTTTATGATGGGTAGTAATAACAATGCGTTTAGGGTTGGCTAATAATTCTCTCAGCAGGGCTGTATCTAACATATTTTAAAAAGAGTTGCAAAGCTAAATAAATAAATCAAATACAAAACCATCTAATTTGTTATTAGGGCTTTATGTTTCAGCTTTAAAACCTTAGTTTTGCGGCAATTTATAATGATTATGGAATCGAACAAAACATTTACGATGATTAAACCCGATGCTGTTGCCAATGGCCACATCGGTGCTATTTTAGATAAAATAACCAAAGCGGGTTTTAAGATAGTTGCTTTAAAATATACTGCTTTAAGCAGCCAAAAAGCAGGCGAATTTTATGCCGTGCACCAGGGCCGCCCGTTTTATAACGCGCTTGTTGAATTTATGTCGTCGGGCCCTATAGTTGCCGCTATTTTAGAGAAAGATAATGCTGTTGCCGATTTTAGGAAACTGATAGGCGCAACCAACCCCGCCCAGGCTGAACCTGGCACCATACGGGCTTTATTTGCAAAATCAATCGATGCAAACGCCGTTCACGGATCAGATTCGGACGAAAACGCGCAAATTGAAGGCAATTTCTTCTTTTCGGCTTTCGAAAAATTTTAAAATAGCTGCTTTAATTGGTTTTTAACTGAAGGAAGTTTATATTTGGAGGAGACTTTAGTTAAAAACCAATTTTTATTAAAGTATTTTGATAAAAAACTGCGCTAAAGCTGTTATCGTAGTTTGACAATAAAGAACAGGCATGACAAAAGTACTAAAAGCATTGATCTACCTTATCGCACTGATATTGCTGTGCTCATTTTGCTTTTACCTTTTCCATTTCCACCCCGAAATTCAGTTCGCCTTTTTGCTACCGGGTGTTTTTCTGGTACTCTTCTCTGCCTTTTTGAACGATTTTGTACGTAAGTCCCGCGTCAGAGGAAAATAATCTCTTCGATCAGTACAGTTCCGGCTTTCTCGTTTATCTTTTGCATGATCTGCGAATGTATCATCTGTATCTCGTTTTTAATCACTGACGATTCTATTCGTAAAAACAACTTCTTCTCGTGGATATAGATCTCTTTAGTGCGGTTGGCCACGCTTTGGCCCATCAGTTCGGCCCAATGCGCAATAACCGACGTTTCTTCAAACCTGCGTTTTAGCTTGTACACATTCAGCATCTGCTCAATGGCCTCTTTCATCGATTTATCGTTCGCTTTACGCATTTACGGTTCCTTTATCTACGTTAAACAGGTTAATGTCGATTCCTAAACCAGCAAATATACTGTTGATCCGGGCGGCGCTGGTATCGGTAATAAAAACCTGCCCAAAATCATTGTCCGATACCATTTGCATCAGTTTATGCGTGCGGCTCTCATCTAATTTGTCGAATATATCATCCAACAACAATAATGGTTTATATCCTTTTTGCTGATACAAAAATGTATACTGGGCCAGTTTAAGGGCTATTAAAAACGATTTTTGCTGCCCTTGCGACCCAAATTTTTTCATAGCCATGCCGTGGATGGTAAATTGCAGGTCGTCTTTATGTATGCCCTGCGTAGTGCGCTCCAATACCCTGTCCTTTTCGACTGACCGCTTGAGCAACACACCAAAGTCATCCGCAAGCAATTGTGATTCATAAACCAACTCTACTTGCTCGGCACCATCGCTGATAAAGGCATAATGGCGGTTAAATATGGCTGTAAAGCTTTCCATAAAGGTTTTACGCTTTTGGAATATCAGGTTACCCGATGCGATCAACTGCTCATCGTATACCTCCAGCAATTGCGCATCGTACCGGCCGGTATCAGCGATCAATTTTAAAAGCGCGTTGCGGCTGATGAGGGTTTTGTTGTAGGTGATCAGTTCGTCAAGGTACCGGTTATCGGTTTGCGATATCACGTTATCGATAAACTTGCGCCGCTCTTCGCTGCCTTCAATAATAATACTGATATCATACGGCGATATCATCACCAGCGGGAAAAGCCCGATATGGTCGGCCAAACGCGTGTATTCTTTTTTATTGCGCTTAAATTGTTTTTTTTGATTGCGTTTAACTCCGCAGGCTACCACCTCGCGGTGCTTGTCTTTCTCAAACGTGCCGTTTACCATAAAAAAATCGGCGCCCTGTTTTATTTGCTGGCTATCTATCGGATTAAAATAACTTTTGCATAAAGTTAGGTAGTGTATCGCGTCGAGCAAATTGGTTTTACCCGCTCCGTTGTTACCTGCAAACGCATTTACACCGGGGCCAAATGATAATTCGGCCTCGGTATAATTCTTGAAATTAAGTACCGAAAGTTGCTGTAAATACATCGTTGAGTTGATTTTCAAAGGTAATATTTAAGCCTGTTTAAAGGCCCTTAATTTTGCCGAAATATTTAAACTAAAAAAGGTGTTGCTACAAATTTCAAAAATCGTATTTTTGCACTCTTAATTTTAGACCAGAAATGTCAAATACCCAGGTTAACACACCGGCAAACACCACAGGAAACGAATTTGGACAAACCGGAAAGTTTGTTTTAGATAACCAAAAAAGCCTTTTATTTATAGCAGGGGCAATTATTGCACTTGTAGTTTTATATTTTGCTTACCAAAAATTTTACCTGGCCCCACGCGAATTGGAAGCCAACGACCAGATGCACGTTGCCCAGGATTTTTGGGCTAAACATGATTGGGACAAGGCCATTAAAGGCGACGCAGGTTACCCGGGATTTGAAAAGATCATTGCCGATTACGGTAACACCAAAGCTGCTAACCTTGCTTATTTTTACCTGGGCGTAGCTTATTTAAACAAAGGCGATTTCCGTAAAGCGATAGATAATTTCACCAATTTCAGGAGCGATGACGCTGTTGCATCAGCCGAAGCATTGGGCAGTACAGGCGACGCTTACGTTGAGCTGAAAGATTGGGACAAAGCGCAAACCTATTTTAAAAAGGCTACAGACAGGGCTAAGGATAACTTTTTAACCCCTCTTTACCTTAAAAAATTAGGTTTAGTGTTTGATGAGCAAAAAGACTACAAATCGGCAATTGAAAGCTATCAAAAAATAAAAACCGATTACCCCTTAAGCAGCGAGTCGCAAACTATCGACGAATACATAGCCCGCGACCAGGCAAGGCAGTAATTTCAATGATTGAATGATCGAAGGATTGAATGATTGATTTTTGTCTTTCCATTCAATCCTTCAATCCTTCAGTCCTTCAATCATTATAAAAACATGGCCACCCAACTCAAAAACCTTTCCGATTTTTCGGCTACCGAAATACCTTCGGCAGCGGGGTTTAAGTTTGGTATTGTGGTTGCCGAGTGGAATGCCGAAATAACCAACGCCTTATATAACGGCGCTTACCAAAGCCTCATTAACAACGGTGCCTTACCAGCCGATATTTTTAATTATGCCGTACCGGGCAGCTTTGAGCTAACATCGGGCGCCGACCTGTTATTAAAATCGCTTAAATTAGATGCGGTTATTTGTTTAGGCTGTGTGATTCAGGGCGAAACACGGCATTTTGATTTTATTTGCAACGCCGTGGCAAACGGTATAAGCAATGTTGCTATAAAATACTCAAAACCTGTTATATTTGGTGTATTAACAACCGATAACCAGCAACAGGCTATTGACCGGGCAGGCGGCAAACATGGTAACAAAGGCGATGAGGCAGCAATAACCGCCATCAAAATGGTAAATTTTGCTGCAACATTAAATACTTAATTACGTTTAACGCCGTTAACAGTTAAAGTATAATTGTTTTGATCGTATGAAGAAATTGATCTACATTTTAGTTTTGGTGATAGCATTGGGCAGCTTAGCCTCATCATGCTCCGATAAACTATGCGCCGCTTACGGCACAAACCACAGATAAACAGCCTTTTGTCAATTTTTGTATTCAACCACTTGGTTGAGCACGGTTTTTGCCATCTTTGCGGTAAATAAACGAAGGATTTTTTATGAGGTGGATAGCTTTAGAAACTGCGGACCAGGTACAAAACATACAACAAACCCCAGGATACAACATCATATTTAAACACAGCACCCGTTGTTCCATCAGTATGATGGCCAAAAGAAAATTTGAGTTAGACTGGAGCGACCTTCCGGAAGATGTTTCCCTTTACTTTTTAGACCTCATCAAATACCGCGAACTATCCAAACAAATAGCCGACGATTTCCAGGTACACCACGAGTCGCCGCAATTGCTGCTCATTAAAGATGGCGAATGTATATTAGATCAATCGCATGGGGCGATTTCGGTAGAGGAAGCACTTTCAGTATTAAATTAAAAAGTCAAAATTAAAAATTCAAAAAAGAAGAGCCACCTTAAGAGTGTTTTGACTTTTTAATTTTGACTTTTGACTTAGCATCTACCATCCAAAATCAACCGTTTTTACCAGGTCAGGGTGCAGGCTGTAATACACCGGGCAGGTCATGGCTGCATCTTCTAATAAAGCTTTCTGCGCGTCGGTATATTCTTTCGGGAATTTGATATTAACTACAATTTCGGCAACACGCCGCGGGTTGGCAGCCATAATTTTGGTTATCTCGCAGGTGGCACCATCCATATCAATACCATCTTTAGCTGTGCGTATAGCCATGGTGGTCAACATGCAGGTTCCTAATGAAACAGCTAAAAGGTCCGTCGGCGAAAATGCTTCGCCTTTGCCCTGGTTATCGGTTGGCGCATCGGTTAAAATTTGAGTGCCGCTTTGCAGGTGAATATTCTCGGTGCGTAAGCCGCCAATATATCTGGTTTGTACTGTTGCCATGGTTAGTGTTTAGTTATTGAGTTATTAGGTTACTGAGTTAATAAGTATCTGCCACAAATCTAATAACTCATAGCCCAATAACTCTAAATTTAATAACTAAATCGCTCAACTTAATAACTCAGTGACTTAATTGCAATAACTTAATAACCTAATAACTCAATAACCAAATTGCGATAACTTAATAACTAATAATTCTCTATTTTTGTAGTCATGATCGAACTACCTGTTGTTAGCGCCGAACCTGTACAACGCAAACCCGATTGGCTGCGGGTAAAACTCCCTGTTGGTAAAGAGTACGCCCAGGTACGCAGCCTGGTTGATACGCATAAACTGCACACCATCTGCGAAAGCGGTAATTGCCCTAACATGGGCGAGTGCTGGGGCGCGGGTACGGCCACGTTTATGATATTGGGCAACATTTGTACCCGCTCATGCTCGTTTTGCGCGGTAGCAACGGGCAGGCCGCTGGCTGTCGACCTGGACGAACCAAACCGTGTAGCCAACTCGGTAAAGCTGATGCAGGTAAAACACTGCGTGATCACATCGGTTGACCGTGACGATCTGAAAGACGGCGGCTCGACCATCTGGGCTGAGACCATCACAGCCATTCGTCGCGAAAGCCCGCAAACGACCTTGGAAACTTTGATACCCGATTTTAGAGGCGTATGGGAAAACCTTGACCGCGTTTTGTCCGTACGTCCCGAGGTGGTATCGCATAACCTGGAAACCGTGAGGCGCTTAACCAAAGAGGTACGCATACAAGCTAAGTACGACCGTAGCCTGGAGTGTTTAAGCCGTATATCGGCAAGCGGGGTACGTACCAAATCGGGTGTGATGCTTGGCCTTGGCGAACATGAAGAGGATGTGATCGAGGCCATGCAAGACCTGTATAATGCCGGTGTACACATACTCACTTTGGGCCAGTACTTACAACCAACCAAAGCACACCACCCGGTTATTGACTGGATAACGCCCGACCAGTTTGCCAAATACAAGCAGATCGGGTTAGATATGGGTTTCCGTTATGTGGAGAGCGGGCCGCTTGTACGCTCGTCGTATCATGCTGAAAAACATTTGTTTGATTTCTGATAAATCATTGTTACTTTCACACCATTGAGCCCGAAAAGAAAAATATCACTGACGGAAGAAGAACTGGTGCTGGCTTTGCGCAATCGCGAAAAGATAGCCGCCGACGCTTTGTATGATATGTATTCTTCGTCGTTGTTCGGTGTGATATCGCGCATTGTTACTGATACCGCTACCGCGGAGGATGTTTTACAGGAAACTTTTATAAAAATATGGAATTCTTTTTCGAGCTATAGCTCCGAAAAAGGCCGTCTGTTTACCTGGATGGTAAACATTGCCCGTAATTTATCGATAGATAAGGTACGGTCGAAAGATTTTAAGAACCAAAATAAAAACCACGAGTTAGAAAATAACGTAACTTTTATTGACGAACAAAGGAACACGGTTTATAAACCTGAGCTGCTTGGTGTTAGGGACTTAGTTGATAAGTTAAAACCCGAGCAAAAGATCATTCTGGAGTTGGTTTACTTTAAAGGCTACACCCATGTGGAGGTAGCCGAAGAGTTGGACGTACCCCTGGGTACTGTTAAAACCCGTTTAAGGATGGCAATAATGCAGTTAAGGAAATATTTTAATTGAAGTGGAAAAGATAGAAGCATATATTGAGAGTGGGATATTGGAACTTTATGTTCTGGGCGACCTGAGCCCTGAAGAAAAGTTGCAGGTGGAGGAGATGGCTTTAAAACACCCGGAGATCAAAGCTGAAATAGTTGCGATTGAAAAGGGGTTAGAAGCGTATGCGATGGATAACGCGGTTGAACCTCCCGAAAGCCTGCGTGCCAGAACATTGAACAGCCTGATAACTAATTTTGCCGATGACGCGAAGTTCCCGACGAAGGAGTTTTTAGAAAGTGACGAAGATGACGAGGCAGAACCGCCGCTTGATAATGTGATCAGTATGTCGGCAGTAAAAACCGGCCGTTTTTATAAATACGCTTTCGCGGCGTGTTTGGTGGCATTAATTGCCAGCATGGTGGCATTGTACAATTTAAACAACCGGTTAAGCGAATCAAACGGCCAGTTGGCCTTGCTCCAATCGCGTAACCAAACTTTTGCTACCCGCGTAAACTTATTGGATAACGAGGTAAGCGTTTTTCGTGACCCGGCAGTTAAGCTCATCACGCTACAGGGAACGCCAAAGTCGCCGGCATCAAAACTAACCGTAGCCTGGAACCCCGTTAAAAAGAAAGTGATGATAGATATGCAGGCCATGAAACTGGCTGCTAATGATGAAGCGCACCAATATCAGTTATGGGCCATTGTTGACGGCAAACCGGTAGACCTTGGGGTGTTTGACTCGAAACCTGATAACGATGGCATGGCCGAAATGAAACCAGTAGCTAATGCTGCGGCGTTTGCCGTAACCCTTGAAAAACGCGGAGGCGTGCCCAGCCCTACCATGAGCCAGATGGTAGTAATGGCCAGCATTTAACATTAAAGATAAACACCTAAAACTAAGGGCCGTCTGTGGTAATACTACAGGTGGCTTTTTTGTTTTTAAAAAATAATTGTTAAAAAATGTTAAAATCTGTAACTATCGCAATAAGTGTAACGTCTTATAACCAAAACCTGCGCAAAATATGTTAATGATGCCATAACAGGTTTTTAAAACCAGCGGCTTAGTTTTGCCGCTGCTAAACAAGGAGTATCTCGTTCTTTATAAGGTCAGTTAATAGAAAGAAAACGGTTGAATTGATACATCAACCGTTTTTTTATGCCATTAATTTTGCAATGATGACTGGTATATGCTTTGCAACATCGCCTGCCAGTACAGTTGAGCGTTTATGCGGCAGGGCCAGGTCATCGCCGGCAAGGCCGTGTATGTAGGTGCCTATTATACAAGCATCCTGTGGTGTATAATCTTGCGCGAGCAACGATACAATAACCCCCGTCAGCACATCGCCCATGCCACCGCTTGCCATAGCAGGGTTGCCGGTCGGGTTAAAATAAACCTGCCCATCCGGCGTCCCGATCATCGTATACCGGTTTTTTAGTACAATGTACAACTGATATTCCCTGGCTTTCTGCATCATGGTGTTAATGCGCTGCCACCAATTTTTATGCTCCCCAAATAAACGGTCGAACTCTTTAACATGCGGTGTAATAATGCTATGTACCGGTATGGTTCGGTACAAATGGTTTTCGGCCATCAAATTTAACCCGTCTGCATCTACAACAATTGGCCGGTCAAATTCGGCAAATGTTGTTTGCAATAATTTTAACGACCCGTTTTGTTTACCCAACCCCGGGCCTATAGCTACCGAGGTAAATTTTTTAGGGTCAATTTTGGGTGGGTAGCCATCTTTACGCACAATGGCCATAACCTCGGGCCAGGCAGCGTTCAAAGCGGTTAACCCACTCTCGGGAATACACGCTGTGGTTAACCCCGCCCCGGTATGCGCGCATGCCGATGAGCACAGTATTGCCGCCCCCATCGTTTCAGGTTCTCCGGCAATAATTAACGCATGGCCATATGTACCTTTATGGGTAAAGTTAGTACGGGGCTTTAGCTTAGCGCTGATATCGGCCTGTTGCAGTAGTTGGTACGGACTGTTTTGCTTTACAATATACTCCGGCTTAATGCCGATATCTGCTACTTCAAACGCATCCATATATGCCGCCGACTCCGGCAGTAAAAAATTGATCTTGGGTTGCTGAAAAGTGATAACCAGGTTGGCTTTTAATACCGTTGCATCCTGTGATAACTCGCCATCGGCAAAAAATCCTGTTGGTATGTCGATAGCTACAACGTGCTTGTTCAGCCTATTTAAATAGTTTACTAATTTTTTATAATCTCCGGATAAAGGCTTGTTTAAGCCGGTACCCAATAAACCATCCAAAATGATGTCGGCTGTTTCGGTTGGTAGTTCATCGTCAGTTGCGATCTCAACAACCTCAACAGCTTTAAGCCGTTTTAAATTGGTGTCAAAATCATCTGTCTCCTTATCCGAAAACCGGGCAATTTTAACCGTAATGTTTTGATAATGTTGCTGGTGCAATAACCGTGCGATAGCCAAACCATCGCCACCATTATTACCTGTGCCGCAATAAACCGCAATGCGTTTTTCCTTGTCGGAATAATGGTTTACAAAACATTTTACAAATGCCTCAGCGGCGCGTTCCATCAGATCGATAGCGTTTACAGGTTCGTGTGCAATAGTATAAGCATCAGTCGCTTTTGCTTGCGCTGATGTAAGCAGTGGTAGCATAAACTGTATTAGTTTAAAAAATAGTTTAGGTTAATTACAGTAATTAGGGTTATTCTGCACCCGTATTAACGGTAGCAAAACTGCAACCAAAATGCTGAGAAACTAACAAAAAAACAAATCAGAAAGCAATAAGTTTGCGGTTGGGTTTTTCTTTACAAATGTGCTCAATGAGGGCTTGGATCTTCAATTAAGCGAAGCCTATTAAACACCATTTTTGGATAACAAACTGCGTAGTTGCCTTTTACGCAGAGTTTTGATCTACGCGTTTTTTTGAGTATAATGTATTTGATGGGGTTTATTTAAATATTACTTGCGTAGTAGTTCTAAAAAAAGATCGGCAGATATGATCTTAATTTTTGGAAAATGAAACTGCTTTACCTCACTAAAATGCGCATCGTTTGTCACGATGTAATCTGCATTTGCCGCAACGGCAATATCAAAAAATTTATTATCGTCCGGGTCGTTAGTAATTGCGTTCCAGTTATAATATATCCTATGGTAAACAACATCCGGCGATTCCAAAAAAATCTCAAGCACTATATCTGCAACACCCGGTGCGGAATAATTTCGAAGTATTTCTTCATATTCATGAACAATATCCTCCGAAATTAAAAGTTTGTATTCTCCTGTAATAAAAGCATCCCAAATTGGCCGATAGTGGCTTTTCTTTCCAACTGCTACCAGTAAGACATTTGAATCTAAAACTATTTTCATCAGCTACTTTTAGAAACGCTTCTAAAATGTTTTGCGGCTAAATGCTCGTAGGTATCAGTAGTTATATTGTTTTGATCCTCCCAATCTTGAACGGTTTCATCTAATTGTTTAGCTAACAGTTTTACTGCAAGACGACGTATCTGTAAAAAATCATCCTCGTTCATTGGTTGTTTAAGCAAGCGCATCATCATTATTTGTTGCTCGTTTAATCCCTCTGATATTGATTCCTTTAGTGCCATATTCAAATTTACTAAACTATTTTCAATCAAACATCATTTACCCTTGACCTATTGCCAAGCGGGCCAAAATCCCCATTCTTTAATCCTGATGCTTTTTATGCTTTGCCGTCAACTCCATTTCTTTTTTCAAAAACATGCCGGTAAAGCTATCCTTAACTTTGCACAGGCCTTCGGGCGTGCCTTCAAATAGTATTTTGCCGCCGCCAGAGCCGCCTTCGGGGCCAAGGTCTATCACATGGTCTACAACCTTGATCACGTCCAGATTATGCTCTATCACCAACACGGTGTTGCCTTTATCAACGAGCAGGTTAATTACACCTAAAAGCACATTGATATCCTCAAAATGCAGACCGGTGGTAGGCTCGTCTAAAATATAAAACGTATTACCTGTATCCTTTTTGGATAGCTCGGTGGCCAGCTTAACGCGTTGTGCCTCACCGCCTGAGAGGGTTGTTGATGATTGCCCTAAGGTGATATAGCCTAAGCCTACATCCTGCAGGGTTTGTATTTTACGCTGTATGGATGGAATGTGCTCAAAAAACGGACAAGCATCCTCAATGCTCATATCCAATACATCGCTTATCGATTTACCACGGTAACGCACTTCCAGGGTTTCACGGTTATAGCGCCTGCCATTACATTCTTCGCAGGGTACCTGTACATCGGGTAAAAAGTTCATTTCTATGACCTTCATCCCCGCACCCTGGCAGGTTTCGCAACGGCCGCCTTTAACGTTGAACGAGAAACGGCCGGGTTTATAACCACGTATCTTCGACTCGGGCAGGGCCACATACAGGTTACGGATATCCGAAAATACGCCCGTATAGGTTGCCGGGTTTGAGCGCGGCGTACGGCCAATTGGTGTTTGGTCTATCTCAATAACCTTATCAATGTGCTCCAGGCCTTCTATCTTTTCGTAAGGCAACGGGTGTTTCTTCGCGCGGAAAAAATGGTGGTTCAATATCGGGTATAACGTTTCTGTTATTAAACTCGATTTACCGCTGCCCGATACGCCCGTTACTCCGATGAGTTTCCCTAATGGAAAATCCACACTAACCTTTTTAAGGTTATGGCCTGTGGCTTTTTTAAGTGTTAGTACTTTGCCGTTACCTTCGCGTCTTTTTACCGGGACAGCGATAGCGCGTTCGCCGTTAAGATACGATGTGGTGAGCGTATGCTCTTTCATCAATTCGGCGGGTGTGCCTTCGGCCACAACGGTACCGCCATGCACGCCCGCTGCCGGGCCCATGTCGATCACATGGTCGGCCTCTAAGATCATATCCTTATCGTGCTCAACCACCAAAACGGTATTACCCAGGTCGCGCAGGTTTTTTAAAGCTTTTATCAAGCGGTCGTTATCGCGCTGGTGCAGGCCAATGCTCGGCTCATCCAGGATGTACATCACGTTCATCAACTGTGAGCCTATCTGCGTTGCCAAACGTATACGCTGCGCCTCGCCGCCCGACAGGGTTTTGGCGGTACGGTCTAAAGTGAGATAACTTAAGCCCACATCCATCAAAAAGCCGATACGCGCGCGTATCTCTTTCAGTATCTCTTTGGCTATAATGTTTTGCCGCTCGCTCAGCCGCTCTTCTAACCCATCAAACCAGGCTTGCAGGGTAACGATGTCCATACAGGCCAGTTCAAAAATATTTTTCTGGTCCACCTTAAAATGCAGCGACTCCTTTTTTAACCGGGCGCCGTCGCAAACCGGGCAGGCTTTTAAAACCCTAAAGCTGTCCATATCGCCCAAAGCATCTTCGCCCCGTTTTTCCTGCTGCTCTTCCAGCATTTTGATGATACCGTCAAAGCTGATCTGGTAGTTGGTTACGTTCCATTTATTGTACTCAACAGGTACGGTGATCAACTCGTGCGAACCGTTTAAAATGGTCTCTAATATTTCGCGGGGGAGTTTTTCTATCGGTGTGCTTAGCGCGAAGTCGTACTTTTTGCCTAATGCCTTTAACACCTGGAATATCCAGGTTTCACGGTACTCACCTAATGGCGCCAGGCCGCCGTTCATGATGCTTAATTTAGGATTTGGGATCACCGATGCCTCGTCGACCTCAAATATATAACCCAAACCATCGCAACGCTCGCAGGCGCCATAAGGGGAGTTAAATGAGAATGTATTTGGCTGAGGTTCATCGTACGATATCCCCGACACGGGGTCCATCAAGTACTTGCTGAAATAATAGAGCTTGCCCTCCTTATCGGCGATGCGTATAATGCCTTTGGCCAGTTTAAGGGCCATTTGGATAGACGTTTGTAAGCGTTTGGTGTCGTTATCGCTTACCTGCAGTCGGTCGACTACAATATCAATATCGTGAATTTTGTAACGGTCAACCTGCATTTTAGGTTCTACGTTCATCATCTCGCCATCAACCCAAACTTTAACATAGCCTTGTTTGCGTATTTGCTCAAAAAGTTCGCGGTAATGGCCTTTGCGGCCTTTAACAGCTGGCGCTAATATATTTACAGGCTGATCATTAAATTTTTCTAAAACGGTGCGCAATATCTGCTCTTCGCTCATGCGCTCCATCTTTTCGCCCGAAACGTACGAGTAGGCATCGCCTGCACGGGCATACAGTAAACGCATAAAATCGTATATCTCGGTAATGGTGCCTACGGTTGAGCGCGGGTTTTTGCTGGTGGTTTTTTGTTCGATGGCAATAACCGGGCTAAGGCCCGATACTTTATCTACATCCGGCCGTTCCATACCACCCATAAACTGGCGGGAGTAGGCCGAAAATGTTTCCATATAACGGCGCTGGCCCTCGGCATAAATAGTATCAAATGCTAACGACGACTTACCGCTGCCGCTCAAACCGGTTATAACAACCAGCTTGTTACGCGGAAAAGAAACATCGATATTTTTTAAATTATGTACCCGGGCACCATATACTTCAACTTCGCTTTGCTCGCCAAGGTCAACCGTTTTTTCACTCATATATTATCGCGGAAACAATTATTGTTAACCTCAAAAGCAGCCCACCGGTTTTACCATTTTTACTGCATTTTGAAGCCTGCGAAGATACGGAAAAACCTACTCAAATACTATGGAATTTAGTAAAAGAAACAGATAGTAAATAATTGGATATTAGGATGACACGATGAGTGTAATGAATTATTTTAGTGAACATAAAAAAGCCCTGCTCTCAATTTGAGAACAGGGCAAATAACGTGCTCCTTAATGTGGGATGGTTACTAATTAAAGGTCAGCATATCGCCGTTAAGCTTTGACAGCATGGCGTATACCGGTTTTTGATAGGTGTAACCATACTCCGCCGGGTGGTTGATGATCTCTTTCATGGCAATGAGGCTATAAACGTATGCACCGGTTTCGCGGTTCATTTTTATCTTAAAGTAATTACCCTGCTTTTGGTTGCGTACCAAATGTGCCAGGTTGGGCGAGCCTGTGTTGTAGGCCGCTGCTACCATTACCCAGCTTTTAAACTCGCAATGCAGTTCCTGCAAATACAAACAGGCAGCAATGGTTGATTTACGAATATCGGTACGCTCATCGTGCTTCTTAGTTACTTTTAAACCGTAAGTACGCGCGGTACCTGCCATAAACTGCCATGGACCGTAAGCGCCCCTGCCTGAGTGGCCTTCGCCAAAACCGGCTTCAACCAATGGGATAAACTTAAAATCGTCGGGGATGCCGTATTTTAACAGGATGGGCTCGATAATGGGGAACCATTTTTCGGCTTTTTGCTGCAACAGGTTAGTTTGTACATTTCTGTAAGTATGGCGTTGCAGGCAAAGCCTCATTTTTACCCTCACTTTATTATCGCCTGATGGCAATGTTTCGTCGGCAAAATTTAACCCGTCGGGGTGGTTGATATTGTAAGAAAGTAAGCTGTAATTACCGCTATTTTTTTGCGGTTTCGGATGTTTTTTTGAGGTGCCGAAAGACAGCTGGAAGATGATCATTAGCACCACAATTACGGAGCACGTAAGTAAGGTTTTTTTAATCATTTTCGTTTGGATCATAGACAACTATTTAGTTATAAACTGCTGCAAAGGTAACTCATATAAAGCACACTATCAAACACTTATGTAAAAAACAATTTTTTAAAACGGTTGTTATGTCCCAAAAATCGGCGTTTTTGACACTGTAAAGCACGATTTTTTTGATCGGTGTTTTAACACCTTTCGGACAAAAAATGGCCGGATTTTGCCTCTTTTTTTGATTATTTTCAATTAATTTTTTTAATTTTTGATTAAAAATCGTCAGATTTTGGCGCTTGCAGGTTTGCCTAAAAATGTATACTTTTGTTGCCCCGCTGAGACAGCGTTAACTCAATAAATATGGCATTCAAAAAATCAGGGAACGGTCGCGACGACAGGTCCGCCAGTTCATCCCGCAGACCATCCACCGCCGGAGGTGATAGTTCAAAAAGATCAACCTCATCTTCACGCTCAAAAACCGGCCCGGCACCTTTCAAAAAATTTGAGAAAGACGGTGACGCCCCCAAACGCAAATTTGACGGAGAAGCATCCGGCGAGCGGAAATCATTTAAGAAACCGGGCGAAGGTTATAAAGGCAAGCCATCGGGCGATTTTAAGGGCAAGCCATACGGAAGCAAAGATTTCTCTGATAAGCCCACATCCCGCGAAGGCGGTTATAAAAAACCATACGGAACAAAAGATTTTAGCGATAAGCCATCAGGCGAAAGCCGTTTTAAAAAAGAAGGTGCGTCCGACTTTAAACGCAAACCTTATGGCACGAAAGATTTTAATGATACCCCACGCGAGGGTGGATTTAAAAAAGAGGGCGGCGATTTTAAACGCAAACCCTACGGAACAAAGGACTTTAGCGATAAAGCGCCACGCGAAGGCGGATTTAAGAAAGAAGCTACTGGTTATAAAGGCAAAACAAGCCCCGGAGGTGATAAGCCATTCCGCCTGAGAAAAGAAACACCTACCGATAAACCACGCTCGGTACGTGAAACTTACTTTGACGAGGAGAAACCAGCACAACCAGACAGGACCATACGCGGCCGTAAAAAGCTGACCAACGCCACGGCTGCTGCCGATAAAGGCAAAATACGCCTGAACCGTTATATATCAAACGCGGGGATATGCTCGCGCCGTAAGGCCGATGAACTGATCGTAGCGGGGGTGGTATCGGTAAACGGCGTAGTGATATCGGAACTTGGTTTTAAAGTTGACCCGATGTTCGATGAAGTGCGCTACAACGGCGAAACCCTGAAACGCGAAAAAATGGTTTATGTATTATTAAATAAACCTAAAGACTATATAACCACGACCGACGACCCGCAGGAGCGCCGCACGGTAATGCACCTGGTTGACAAAGCCAGCAAAGAACGCATTTACCCGGTTGGCCGCCTTGACCGCAATACCACGGGCCTCATATTAATGACCAACGACGGCGACCTGGCCGATAAGCTATCGCACCCGCGTAGCAACGTAACCAAGCTTTACCTGGTTGAGCTGGATAAGAATTTGACCCAGGGCGACCTGAACAAAATTGCTTATGGCGTTGAGCTGGAAGATGGTTTGATAAAACCAGACAGCGTAAGCTACGTAGCAGGCGGCAGCAAACGCGATATAGGTATACAGATACATAGCGGCAAAAACCGTGTAGTGCGCCGCATATTTGAGAGCCTGGGCTATAATGTAGTTAAGCTTGACCGATCGGTTTATGCCGGCCTCACCAAAAAAGACCTGCCGCGTGGCCGCTGGAGGTTTTTAGAAGAGCAGGAAATTATACAGTTGAAGCATTTAATTTAGTGAGAAGGTTGCAATGTTTGAAGGTTGCAATGTTTTAAAGTTTTAGCCACAAAGTCACCAAGTCACAAAGGGAAAAACTTAGTGCCTTTGTGACTTGGTGGCATTATCATTTATGGGACGTTGTGATTGTAACGACCAATTGATGCTCCCATATTTTCTTCTCACAGATTTATTATCTTGCGGCAGCATTTATAACCCGCTGTACCCATGAGAAAATTATTCCTGATAGCCTTATTAGCCCTGCCCGCGTTTTTACAGGCGCAAACCAAGGGCAAAGTTTACGACCTGTTGATTGGCGGTTATACAACCGGTAAAGGCGAGGGTATTTATGTTTACCATTTTGATATTGCTACGGGTAGATTAAGCTATTTAAATAAAGTTACCGGGGTTGATAACCCATCGTACCTGGCCATAGCCGGTGATAACCATTTTGTTTATTCGGTTAACGAGGTGGGTACCGACCGTAAAGGCAGTGTAAGCGCGTTTACATTTACGCCATTAACCGGCGAATTGAAATTGATCAACAAACAACCATCTGTTGGTGCCGGGCCATGCTATATTTTGCTGGATAAAGCCCGCAAAAACGCTTTTGTGGCTAATTACGCTGGTGGCAGCTTAACAGCGCTACCCATTAATGCCGACGGCTCATTAGCCGCTCCATCGCAAACTATACAGGACGAAGGCCACGGCCCTGATAAAGCACGCCAAAACGAGCCCCATGTGCATACGGCTTTGCTAACACCCGACGAAAAATTTTTGATGTATACCGACCTTGGTACCGATAAACTTAATATTTACAAATACGACCCATCGGCAAGCAAACCTTTAACACCCGCCGAACCTGCATTTGTTGCAGCCTTACCTGGCGGCGGCCCGCGGCATTTGGCCATGCACCCTAACGGCAAGTATTTGTATATGATATTGGAAATGGGCGCAAAAATTACCGCCTACAATTACAGCAAAGGCAAGTTAACTGAGATCAATACAGTAAGCCTGGTGCCCGATGGCTTTAAGGGCGCTGTTGGCGCAGCCGATATCCATATATCGGCTGATGGCCGGTTTTTATACAGCACTAATCGCGGCGACGCTAATGAAATTGAGGTTTTCAGCATTGATAAAGCAAGCGGCAAATTATCGTTTATTGAGCGCACAAGCTGCCTTGGCAAAACCCCACGTAATTTTACCTTGGACCCAAGCGGCAACTTTTTACTGGTTGCTAACCAAAACAGCGATGATGTTTATGTTTTCAAGATCAACAAAGCCAGCGGAAAGCTTACCTATACCGGCGAGAAGATAACGGTGGGTAACCCGTCGTGCTTAAAGTTTGCGCCGGTGGAGTAGAAAGCTTGCAGGGCGCAGAACACACCCCTAACCCCTCTCAAGAGGGGAAATCTAATTGATATTTGTGCTTTGCTAATCACACATAAAAAAAATCGCCGCTTATGGCTCCCCTCTTGAGAGGGGCGGGGGGTGTGTTATTGAAAATGCCCAGTCACGTAAAGTAAAATGAAACGGAAAATCATCCCGTACGATATCAAATTAAAACCCTTAGCCCCCAAACTAAGGAACGAAAGTACAATCGGCGAGATACTGCTTTGGAAACAATTAAGGAACAAACAATTTTATGGTTATGATTTTCATAGGCAGAAACCATTATTAAACTATATAGTAGATTTTTATTGTAACGAGTTAGATCTGGTCATAGAAATTGATGGCTCATACCATACCTATGACGAACAATTTCAAAAGGATACGCTAAGGGATGATAAGCTTGCTTTTTATGGTTTAACCATTATCAGGTTCACTGAAATGGAAGTCAGGAAGGATATGGTTAATGTGATGCGGACTATCGAAGGTCATTATTTTAAACATTTGGAGAAACCTGACGACTTGCAGGGCGCAGAACACACCCCTAACCCCTCTCAAGAGGGGAAATCTATTTGAGAGGCATAAAAAAGGCGATGTGAATAATCTCCATCGCCTTTTTGGTTAAAACCAGACCAATTTACTTCGTCTTAGTAAACGAGTAGATCACATACCCTGTTTTGCTGCCGATGCTTACAGAGGATTTTAGTACCATGCTTTTACCATCGTTACTGGCAATAATGA
>JACXTT010000091.1_pt1 | contig 131547 bp, 139 predicted proteins | sample 9270951 | NCBI WGS metagenome assembly JACXTT01 (sample SAMN15532306, study PRJNA645909) | rock metagenome | isolation source: weathered quartz diorite | place: Puerto Rico | collected 2017-06-21 | reverse complement strand
CGTGCTGCTCGGCTCGCCGGTCGCGGGCTGCCGCGCGGCGGCAGACCTCGCGGAGAGCGCGGGCGGCGAGCTGCTCCTGGGGGCAAGCCTCGGGGTGTGGCGCGAGCCGGTCGATGTTTCGGTCGATCCCCGTTTCGAAGTCGGGGCGATCGCCGGCACCGTCGCGCTCGGACTGGGTCGCATGGTGACGCGGCTGCCGAGGCCGAACGACGGGGTCGTGTGCCTCGACGAGACGAAATTTCCCGCCTTGCGCGATCATATCGCCCTTCCCGTCGGCCACACCCTGATGCTGATCTCGCCGCGGATCGCGCGCCAGACCGCCGTGTTCCTCAGGACCGGCGAATTCCGGCGATGAGGCGGTTCGCGGCTCTGGGCGCCCTCGTTTTCGTCCCGGGCTGCGCGTCGCTCGAATACTACGCGCAGGCGGTAGGCGGGCACCTGGAGGTGATGCGGCTCGCGGTTCCGATCGAGGAGCGCCTGCGCGAGGCGGAAACGCCCGAGCCGCTCCGCGCAAAACTGGCGAAGGTGCTCGCCATTCGGGAATTCGCCAGTCGCGAGCTCGAGCTTCCGGATAACGGAAGCTATCGCCGCTACGCCGACATCAGCCGGCCCTTCGTGGTCTGGAACGTGTTTGCCGCGCCCGAATTCTCGGTGAAGCCGGTCGAGTCGTGCTTTCTTTTCGCCGGGTGCGTGAGCTATCGGGGCTTCTACTCCGAGGAGGCGGCGCAGCGGCACGCCGCCGCGCTTGCCGGCGAGGGCTACGATGTCTACGTCGGGGGCGTCGCCGCATATTCGACGCTCGGCTGGTTCAGCGACCCGGTGCTCTCGACCTTCGTTCACTACCCGGAGGCCGAGCTCGCGCGCATCGTTTTCCACGAGCTCGCTCACCAGGTCGTGTACGTGAAGGGCGACACGGTGTTCAACGAGTCCCTTGCCGCTGCGGTCGAGGACGAGGGCGTGCACCGCTGGCTCGAGCGCGAGGGAACGTCCGCGCAGCGCGCGGCCTACGAGACTTCCGGGCGCAGGCGCGCCGAATTCGTCGCGCTGGTGATAAAGTCCCGCGCGGAACTCGCCGCATTCTACGATCGGCCGGCCGGGCCTGAAGAAAAGCGCGCAGGCAAGGCGCGCCTGTTCTCGGCGATGCAGGATGAATACCGCTCGCTCAGGGTCTCATGGGGCGGTTTTGCCGGCTACGACCGCTTGTTGGCGCGCGGAGCGAACAACGCGCTCCTCGCTTCGGTCGCGAGTTACTCGGAGCTCGTGCCCGCATTTCGTGCCTTGATCGCCCAAAAGGAGGGCGATCTGCCGGCTTTTTACGCCGCGGTGCGCGAGCTGGCCAGGCTGGACAAACCGGAACGCGATGCGCGTCTGGCCGTCCTGGGCCGCTAGCTGAGCGGCAGCATGACGTGTTTCTTGTACGATGCGCGCTGCTGCAGCCGCTGGTAATACGCCTCTACCCTGGGCAGCTTCGGGCGCTTCACCGCGAGAGCGTACCAGCGATGGACGAAGGTCCCAAGGGGTACGTCGCCCATGGTGAACGATTTGCCTGCGACATGATCGCGCCCCTCCAGGCTCTGCTCGAGCACCTGAAACGCCTGACCGACTTTTTCCGCCTCGGCCTCGATCGCCGGCAGGTTGCGCTTCTCAGGAGGCGTGCGGATGAGGCCCCAGAACACCGGCGTGAGCGCAGGCGCGACGGTGCTCGTCGTCCAATCCATCCAGCGGTCGGCGTCGGCGCGTTGCCTGGAATCGTTCGGCCACAGCGTGCCCGCGCCGTGCTTCTCCGAGAGATAGCGCACGATCGCGTTCGATTCCCACAGCACGAACCCGTCGTCCTCGATCGTCGGCACGCGGCCGTTCGGATTCATCCTGCGGTAGAAGGGCTCGTTGACGACGCCGAACTGCAGGCCGGCGTCGGTGCGCTCGTAGGGAACCTTCAACTCGGCGAGGGCCCAGAGCACCTTTTGCACGTTGATGGAGTTGATCCTGCCCCAAAGCTTCAGCATGACTGGAATGCCTTTCGGTGGGGAAGAACGTCAGCGCCGGGCGCGCCGCTTCGCCTTGCCTGCGCGGCGAGCCGACGGCCGCCGCGCGGTATTCTTGGTCGCAGGCGCCTTTGCCGCGATCGCCTCCACCTCGACGAGGAACTCCGGCCTCGCGAGCGAGGAGATCACGAGCAGCGTGGATGCCGGGCGGTGGCTGCCGAGGAATTTCGCGCGAACCTGGGCGAACCTCGGGAAATTCTCGTGACGGGTCAGAAACGAGGTGATTTTCACCACGTCGCCGATTCCCATCCCGGCGTCGGCCAGCACCGCGAGAATGTTCTGCCAGACCACCTCGGTCTGTTCCTCGATGGTGGCGGGAACCGACCCGTCGGGGCGCACCCCGACCTGGCCCGCCACATGGAGCCAGCGCGCGCCGGGCGGCACCTCGATGCCGTGGGAATACGTACCGATTGGGGCTGCGATGGATAATGGCTTGTGCACCTTCAGCATGTCTGTCTCCCTGCGGTTGCCGACCGGCCCATTCTACCCGCGGTGCGCTGCGCCGCACTTCGTGCGTTACCATACGGGCCTTCCGGACTCGAATCACCCGGTTCCCGGGCATGGACACGCGTACTGCGGCCGCCGTTCTCGCGCTCTTGCTGTGCGGCTGCGCGATATTCGGCGAGACCCACGGCATCCAGGAGGTCGACAACTGGGTGAGGAGCCACGAGCCCCTCGCCGAGTCGGGAAAGATGAAGTGGTCGGATTACTACGCGCAATATCTTGAAAAAGTCCAATCCGCTCCGGTGATCAGCCAGAGCCCCGTCGTGGAGCGGCTCGGCATCATGATCACCGCTTCGCTTTTCTACGAGCACGGGCGCCTGGACAAGGCCGGATTCGATTCCGTCCGGCGCATCGCGCGGACTTATCAGACAATCGACGATCCCGCCGCGAACGTGCTCGCGCGGGACGCGCTGGTCCGGGCACTGCGTCAAAAAGACAAGGCGGGCGGCTCAGGTGCTCCGTTCCGCTAGGCCCGGCGGGCCGGCCGGTCAGAATCCCACCGGCAGGCTGTCGCGCCTCGCGTCGGACGCGCCGAGATAACCGTCCTCGAGCCGGTACGCGATCTGGGCGCAGCCGAAGGCGTTGTAATCTTCGGGGAGCTTCATCACCCGGTGGCCCCGCGCGGCGAGGTCCGAGAGCGTCGTCTCGCGCCACTCGTCCTCGAAGGTGACATCCATGCCCTGTACGAAGCGAAAGCGCGGACCGTCGATCGCGCCCTGCGGTCCCTGACCGTAGTCGGCCATGCGCACCATCATCTGAGTATGCCCCTGCGGCTGCATGCTGCCGCCCATCAAGCCGAAGCTCATGAGGGGAGCGCCGTTTCGCGTGACGAACCCGGGGATGATGGTGTGGAAGGGACGCTTCCCCGGCGCCACCCGATTGGGGTGGCCGGCCGTCAGAACGAAACCCGAGCCGCGGTTCTGCAGGCTCACTCCGGTGCCGGGCACCACGACGCCCGATCCGAAGCCCATGAAGTTCGACTGGATCATCGACACCATCATGCCGCTTGCGTCCGCCGCCGTGAGATAAACGGTGCCGCCCTTCGGCGGGGAGCCTGCGCCGAAGTCACGGGCGCGCTTCCTGTCGATCAACTTGGCGCGCGAAGCGAGGTAGTCCGGATCGAGAAGCTGTCCCGGCTTCACCTGCATCGTCCCGGGGTCACCGACGAAACGGTAGGCATCGGCGAAAGCGAGCTTCAGCGCTTCGATCTGAAGGTGCGCGCTGTCGGCGCAATCGACCGGGTGGTCGGCGACATCGAAGTTGGAGAGGATGCCGAGGGCCATGAGGCACACGATGCCCTGGCCGTTCGGCGGGATCTCGTGCACCGTGAGCCCGCGATAGTCCAGTCCGATCGTGCCCACCCAGTCGTTCGAGTGCGCGGCGAGATCGGCGCGCCTCATCGCGCCGCCGTTCGCCTTCGCGTGCGCCTCGATTTTTTCCGCGAGCTCGCCGCGGTAGAAGGATTCTCCCTTCGTGACGGCAATTTTTTCCAGCGTCCTCGCCTGTTCGGGGAAGCGGAAGATTTCGCCCGCGCGCGGCGCGCGCCCTCCCGGAAGGAACGCTTCGGCGAAACCGGGCTGGCCCCTCAGCTCGGGCACCTGCGGGTCCCAGCGCTCCGCGACGAAAGGTGAAACCGGAAATCCGTTTGCCGCGTACTCGATCGCGGGCTCGAAGAGCTTTTCGAACGGGAGCTTGCCGAAGCGCTTGGAGAGATCCATCCACCCCGAGACGCATCCCGGAACCGATACGCTGTTCCAGCCGCGCACGGGCACTCTGTGCTGCCCCTTGAAGTATTCCGGCGTCCACGCTGCGGGCGAGCGGCCCGAAGCGTTCAAGCCATGCAATTGCCCGCCGTCCCAGATGATCGCGAAGGCGTCGCTTCCGATGCCGTTCGAAATGGGTTCGACCACCGTGAGCGTGATCGCGGCGCCGAGCGCCGCATCGACCGCGCTGCCTCCGGCGAGCAGCATGCGCAGGCCCGCCTGTGCGGCGAGCGGTTGCGAGGTGGAGACGACGTTCCTTGCGAGCGTCGGGCGCCGGTGCGTCGCGTAGGGCGAAGAGAAGTCAACCGTTACCTTGCGGGGTGCGAGCATGGATGTCCCGTGAAATCCGCCGTTTGCTCAGGCGCTCCCGGTCCCGAACTCGAGGACCGCGCGCCCGAGGATTCTACCGGCCTTGAGATCTTCCAGGGTGCGGTTTATCTCCGCCGCGGGGCGCGTCGAGAGGGGCGGGGTCGGGAGCCGGCCCTCTTTCGCGAGCGCCACGACCTCCTTCAACTCTTGCAGGGTACCCACGTAGTTGCCCGTCACGCTGATGGCTCGCTGGGCGATTGCGACGATTCCGAGGGCGAGCTCGCCTCCCATCAAGCCGACGACGACGTGGCGGCCGCCCCTGCGCAGGGCGGCCACGCCGAGGCTCGCTGTCGCGGTGACGCCGACAAAATCGATCGCGCCCGCGACGCCTCCGCCGGAGAGTTTTTGCACTTGCTTTGCCGCGTCCGGGGCGCGGGTGTCCACGGTCGCCCGCGCCCCGAGCCGCATCGCTTCCCGTAGCTTCGCCGGGTCGATGTCACAGGCCACGATAGGGGCCGCGCTCATGACCGAGAGGATCGCGATGCCGATCAGCCCGAGGCCCCCGCAGCCGATTACGGCGACCCAATCCTCTGCAGCCAGCGGCTGCAGCTTCTTCGCGGCGCTGTAGGCAGTGAGGCCGGAGCAGGCGAGCGTCGCCGCGAAGGACGGGTCCAGACCTTCGGCCGCGACGAGATACTTCGGGTGCGGCACGAGGATATGCGTCGCGTAGGCGCCCGGCTTTCCCGCCCCGATAAAGCGCGGCGCGAGACAGTAGTTGTCCTGGCCTGCGCGGCACGCCGCGCAGGTGCCGCAGCCGATCCAGGGATAGACGATGCCTTTCGCTCCGACCGCAACGCTCGATTCGGCGCCGAACGCGTCCGGGCCGATCGCCTCGACCACGCCGTAGGGCTCGTGCCCGAGGGTGATCGGCGGCACCTGCCCGCGGTCCTTGATGTGGTATTTCCTGCCGCCACCCAGGTCGAAGTAGCCCTCCCAGAGGTGCAGGTCGGTGTGGCACACGCCGCATCGTGTCACCCGCACCAACACCTCCGTGCCCTGCGGCCTCGGCGTCTCCCGCAGCGCCTTCTGCAGCGGCTTGCCGTGCTCGACGACGTCGTAGCTCAGCATCGGTGTTCCGCCGCCGCCCGGCCGCTACGTTTTTGCGCTCGAAAGCGCATTGTCGATGTCCCAGAGAATGTCATCCAGGGTCTCGAGACCGACTGAGATGCGCACCATGTCGGGAGTGACGCCGGCTCTCGCTTGCTCTTCTTCGGACATCTGCCGGTGCGTGGTCGAGGCCGGGTGGATGATGAGCGTCTTCGCGTCGCCGATGTTGGCGAGATGGCTCATGAAGGTCGCCGCCTCGATGAACCTCTCGCCCGCTTTCGCCCCGCCCTTGACGCCGAAGTTCAGGAGCCCGCTCGCGCCCTTCGGCAGGTACTTCCGCGCGAGCCCGTGGTACTTGTTCCCGGGAAGCCCCGGATAGTTGACCCACGACACCCTCGGGTGGCCCTCGAGGAACTTCGCCACGGCGAGCGCGTTCTCGCAATGCCGCTCCATTCTCACCGGGAGCGTCTCCAGGCCCTGCAGCAGCAGCCACGCGTTGAAGGGCGAGAGCGCCGCGCCGAAGGTGCGCAGCGTCTCCATGCGCGCGCGCATGGTGTAGCCGAAGTCGCCGAAGGTCTCGAAGAAACGCACGCCGTGATAACCGCGCGAGGGCTCGTGCATGCCGGGAAATTTGTCGCGTATTCCTTCGTCCGCCCAGGGGAACTTGCCCGATTCGACGATCAGCCCGCCCATGGTCGTGCCGTGGCCGCCGATGTATTTCGTCGCCGAGTGCACCACGATATCGGCGCCCCACTCGAACGGGCGGCACAGATAGGGCGAGGGGACCGTGTTGTCGATCACGAGCGGGATGCCCGCCTCGCGGGCGATTTTCGCTATCGCCTCGATGTCGACGATGTTGATGAGGGGATTGCCGAGCGTCTCGGCGTACAGGATCTTCGTGCTCTTTTTTATCGCGCGTCGGAAATTCTCCGGGTCGTCGGGATTCACGAAGCTGGTGGCGATGCCGAGCTTGCGGAGATTGACCTCGAGCAGCGTATAGGTGCCGCCGTAGAGCGTGGATGCGGAAACGATGTGATCGCCCGCTTCGCACAGCGTGAGGATCGCGGTCATCTCGGCCGCCTGGCCGGTCGCAGTGGCGACTGCGGCGCGCCCGCCCTCGAGCGCCGCGACGCGCTCCTCGAGCACTGCGGTCGTCGGATTGGAGATGCGCGTGTAGACGTTGCCGAAGGTCTGCAGGTTGAACAGGCTCGCCGCGTGATCGGCCGAATCGAACACGTAGGAGGTGGTCTGGTAGAGCGGCACCGCGCGCGAGCCCGTCGCCGGGTCGGGAATCTGTCCCGCGTGAAGCGCGAGCGTCTCGATGCCGAACTTGCGGTCAGCCATCCGGGGCGTGGCGTGTCATTGCACCAAAGGAAGACGCGGGCGTCGCCGCGCCGCGCGAACTATAACACGCGGGTTTCGGTTCGATGCGCCGGCTCGGGCCATTCGCGTAAAGCTTCGATCCGGGATTCAGGCGCCCTCGCGTGCGCCTGCTTTCTGCCGGTTCGCGGAGTACGCAACGACGCGGTTGCGCCCGGCCTGCTTCGCCGTGTAGAGCGCCTCGTCGGCGCAGCGCAGCAGCTCTTCGGATTCCCTTGCGTGATCGGGGAAGGCGGCAACGCCCAGGGAAATGGTCACGGGCCCGAGCGGCTTGTCGCCATAGCGAAGCTCGAGCTTCGCAACCTCCCCGCGCAGCTGCTCGGCCTTGCGGCGCGCGTCGTCGAACGGGCACTCGGGCAGGAGCACGAGGAATTCCTCGCCTCCGTACCGGCTGGCGACGTCGGACTCCCGCGCAAACCGCCGGAGCACGCCCGCCAGCTCACGCAACACCAGGTCGCCCGCTTCGTGGCCGAAGGCGTCGTTGAAGCGCTTGAAGTGGTCGATGTCGAGCATGATCGCGGCGATCGGCCTGCCGTGGCGCTGCGCGCGGCGCAGCTCCAGGCCGAACCACTCCTCCACGTAATGGCGGTTGTACAGGCCGGTGAGCTGGTCGCGCATCGCCTGCTCGCGCAGCTTTTCGCGCAGCAGCGCCGCCTCGCGGTTGCGCTGCGCGAGCTCCGCGCCGCGCGACTCGGAGATTGCGACCGAGGTCATCAGCCAGAACAGCAAAGCGCTGATGGCGAGCAGGGCCGCCAGGATCGCCCCGATCCCGGCCTTATCCAGGAGGTCGACCGGATCTTTGCGCGGAACGATCCGCAGCCGCCATTCGCGATCTCCCACGGCCAGGCGGCGGGTCACCCCGTATCGGGAGAATTCGGGCGGCGTGACCGCGGCGGCCGCGGCGCCCGGTGCTGCGCTGTCGAACAGCAGCGTGTCCCTCGCTCCGCTTTCGCCGACGACTTCGTAGATCTGCAGCTGCGCGCGCGCGAGGACCCCTTTCGACAGGGCCGCTTCGATCAACTCGCTGACGCGCACGGTCGAGCCCACCATTCCCCAGTAGAGGCGCTGCCGCTCCTCGACCGACCCCGGAACGCCGCCGCCGCGATACGCGGCGAGCCGGAGGATCGTGCTGGTCACGCTGGCGTTTCTGTCCCTTATCAGGGTGACTCCCGAGCTCGAGGCTATCTCCCCGGTGTCGCGCGCGCGATCCATGGCCGAGCGTCGCAGCGGATCGGCGTTCAGGTCGAGCCCCCAGGCCACGACGTTCTTGCCCATGGGCTCGAGATAGGTCAGCACCGCGTACTCCGGGCGCTCGCCCGGGGGCTTGATGGTGAATGTCGGCAGCCCCTTGACCAGGGGACTCTTCTCGGCGCGCACCGCGCGCTCGAATTGCAGCTTCCTCGCGTGCGGGACCCGGAACGAGAACGAGATGTTGGTGAGCCCGGGGTAGCGCTCGGCGAGCGAGAGCGCCTGCGCGAATTGGTGGAATTCGTCGCGGGTGACGTCTTTCGACGAGTCGAACAGGCCGCGCAGCGCATACAGCGCGTCCCCGTAGGCGCGGATCCGCGATTGCACGTCGTTGGCGATTCCGATCGCGACCGTCTCGAACCTCGAGTGCGCTTCCTGCCGCACCTGGACGCTGAAGTAATACGCGCTCGCGGCGGAAAACGCGACGCTCGCCGCAAGCACGGCCCAGCGCAGCCACCGGTGGCGCATCGGCAGCTGCTGCAGCCCTGCGATCAGGTCCCGCTTCGCTTCATCGGGTGCGGCCATGGGTATTCGCCCGCGCGCAAATGGGGGCGCCGGCGCTCCGGCGCTTAGTCTACGCTTTTGCGTTCCTCTCCAATGCGGAAATGGAACGTCGCCCCTTCATTGATCCTGCTTTCGGCCCATACCCTCCCGCCGTGGCGCTCGATCACGCGCCGGACCAGGGCAAGTCCGATACCGATCCCCTCGAATTCATCCTGGCGGTGCAGGCGCTGGAAAACGTTGAACAGCTTTCCGCCGTAGCGCATGTCGAACCCCACGCCGTTGTCGCGCACGAAATACACCGCCTTCCCATCCTCTGCGGTCTGCGCTCCGACCTGGATTTCCGGTTGCTGATGCCGTGACGAATACTTGAGGGCATTGGACAACAGATTGATCCACACGAGCTGCAGCAACTCAGGGTCGCCGCTCGCTGCCGGGAGCGCGCCGATCTCCCAGCGCAGCGTCGGGCGCGCGGCTTCCGGCCCGAGCTGGGTCCGCGCCTTCCCGACAAGCTGCGCCATGTCCACGGGCCGCCGCTGCAGCCCGGCGCGCCCAACGCGGGATAGACTCAGCAGACCGTCGATCATTTTTCCCATTGTGCCTGCGGCCTGGACTACGATGCTCAATTGCTTGACCAAGGCGTCGTCCATGCCGCGCGATTTTTCGAGCGCCAACCGCGCAAAGCCGTCGATGTGCCGCAGCGGCGCGCGCAAATCGTGGGCGACCGAGTAGGAAAACGCCTCGAGCTCGCGATGGGCCGCTTCCAGCTGCGCGCTGAGCTCGGCGACTCGCTCTTTCTCCGGGTCTCGCATCGCTTCAGCTTCTCGATCCGAGCAAGGCCGTCATCTCATCGAACGGCACCGGTTTGCTGATGAGGTAGCCCTGCATTTCGTGGCAGCCGAGCCGCCTCAGCGCCTCCGCCTGCTCCTCCGCGTCGACGCCTTCCGCGACCACCTTGAGGTGCAGGGAATGGGCGAGGGACACGATCGTCGAGACGAGCGTCATGACGTTCGGATCGTGCAGCATCGTGATGATGAACGAGCGGTCGATCTTGAGCGACTGCACCGGCAGCTTGGCGAGGTAGCCGAGCGAGGAATAGCCGGTGCCGAAGTCATCCACCGCGATGCTCACTCCGAAGCGCCGGATCGCCTCCAGCTTTTTCGTGTTCGCCTCGATGTCCTCCATGACGAGGCTTTCCGTTATTTCCAGGTCGATGCCGGTCGGAAGCGCCCCGAACTTTATGGCTTCCTCGACCGTGGCGACAAAGTCGCGCCGGCGCAGCTGGACGGCAGATACGTTTACCGATATGCGCGGCGCGGGTAGCCCGCGATCTTTCCAGTTGCGGTGATCGAGGACGGCGCGGCGCAATGCCCAGGCGCCGACTTCCAGGATCAGCCCCGTTTCCTCGAGCAGCGGAATGAACTGCATGGGAGGCACGAGGCCCAGCTCGGCGCTTTGCCAGCGGATCAGGGCTTCCACGCTCTCGATGCGCCGCGTGGCGGTATCGACCTTGGGCTGGTAGTGCAGCACGAACTCCTCTTTTTCCAGCGCCTGCCGCAGCTTGTTCTCCAGCGCGAGCTTTTCGCCGATCCTTTCGGTCATCTGCTGCGTGTGGAACAGGTAGCGTTCCCCGGTGGCCTTTGCTTTCTTCAAGGCCGCTTCGGCGTTCTGGAACAAGGCGTCCGCGTCCTGGCCGTCGTTCGGGAACAGCGCAACGCCGGCCTTGGCTGAGACCCTGAGCTCGGTGCCGCTCACCGCGTAAGGCGGGTCGAAGCATTCGGCGAGCCATTGCTCGATGAACCGCGCAACCTCGCTCTCGGAGCTCACGCCCGTGCGCACGATGGCGAAGCGGTCGGCGGTGATCCGCGCCATGCGGATCGGTCCGGCATGGCTTTCGATACGCTCGGCGACCAGCCTGAGCAGCGCGTCGCCCGCCTGCCTGCCGAGGGAATCGTTGATGATCTTGAAGCGGTCGACGTCCACCACGGCAACGGCGAGCCGGCTCTTTTCGCTTTGGGCCGCGCTCACGTATTGGACGAGGCGCTCGTGGAACAGGCTGCGGTTGGCGAGGCCGGTGAGCGAGTCGTAGTAGGCGAGGTAATCGAGCTTCTCGGCTTTCGCGATATGGTCGAGCGCGAACGAGATGTCGCCGGAGAGCTCGATGAGGAGCTTCATTTCCTCTTCGTCGAAAAACCCGACCTCGGTCGCGTACAGGGCCAGCACGGCGACCGCCTCCTCCGACAACAGCAGAGGCAGCACGACCAGGGAATGGAAGCCGCGCTTCGCGGCTTCCGCGCGCAGCAGGACGCGCGGATCCTTGGCCATGTCCTCGACGACCATCGCTCTTCGCTCTCTGATCGCGCGTCCGGCCAGCCCGTATCGCTCGCCGTCGGACTCGTTCAGCGCCAGGGGCATCAACTGGACGTAATCCTCCTCCACGCCGTGCCAGGCGACCGGCTTCACGCGCGCCGCCTCGCGATCGACGACGCCCAGCCACGCGAGCTTGAATCTCCCGGCCTCCACCGCGACCCGGCACGCGTCGCGGAAAAGCTCGTCCCGGTCGCGGACGCGGACGATCAGCGCGTTGATTCCGCCCAGCACCGCGTAGACGCGCGTGAGGCGGAGGATTTTTTCCTCCTGCGCCTTGCGATCGCTGATGTCCCGCACGAATCCGCCGAAGGCGTTTCCACCCGCGAGCCGGATCGGGGTGATCACCAGCTCGACCGGAAACTCCCGCGCGTCGCGGTGCAGCGCGGTGATCTCGATGCGTTTGTTCAACACCGGACCTTGGCCCGTCTCTAGGAAGCGGGCGAGCCCCTGTTGGTGAGCCTCCCTGTACCGCTCGGGAATGATGGTTTCGGCCAGGTTCCGCCCCAACGCCTCCTCGCGCGACCAGCCGAAAGTCCGTTCCGATTGCCTGTTCCAGTCGACGATGACCCCTTTGGCATCCATCGCGACGAAAGCGTCCAGCGCCGACTCGACGATCAGGCGAGCGCGTTCCTGGCTCGCGTGCAGCGCTTCCTCCGCAAGCTTCTGCTCAGTCACATCCTGAAGCGTGCTGAACCATCGCGTTCCGTCTTCGGCGCGTCGCTGGCTTTGGAGCGGCTCGATCACCTGCCGTACCTGAATCCATGCGCCGTCGCTGCGCCGCAGCCGGTACTCGGCGTCCCTGCGCGCGCCCGTCCGGGCGGCCTCGATCGCCGTCGCGCGAAACCCTTCACGATCGTCAGGATGCAGGAGACCCAGCCACTCGCGCGTGCTCCGGGGCATTTGCGCGGCCTCGACCCCGATCAGCTGCGGCAGGGTGTCGGACCAGCGCTCGAACGACCCGTCCGGCCCCGTGACGACGTGCGCGATCTTCGCCATGAGCTGGGCGCGGTACAGCCCCGCCTGGCTCTCCTTCAGCCTCTCCTCCGCGAGCCTGCGCGCGCGCCGCACCTCGGCCTCGCGCAGCTCGCGCTTGAGCGCCGGCAGGAGCCGCGCGAGATTGTTCTTCATGACGTAGTCGTCCGCGCCGGCTTTCATCATGTCGACGGCGAGGTTCTCGCCGATCGTGCCCGAGATGAAAATGAACGGAATGTCGGCCCGGGACTCGCGTGCGATCGCGAGCGCCGTGCGCCCGTTGAATCGCGGCATGGAGAAATCCGAGATGACGAGATCGGGCCGGAACTCCTCGAGCTCGCGGCGGAAATCCGGCTCGGTCTGCACCCTGCGGCTCTGGAAGTCGAGACCTCCGCGTTTCAGCTCGCGCCGCAACAGGTCGAAGTCGGTTTCGCTGTCCTCTGCAACCAGTATCCTGAGCGGTTCAGTCACGTTGCCTTGACTGCAGAAACTCCCGCAGGGCTGATCGCATCGGTTCCTGATTCTCGACGATCGGCCTGTCGCGGTTCCCCGGTTTTCACCGGCCCCGGATGAACGATACGCGCTTGCTTCGATGCAGTCTGTAGGGTAGAACCGGACAGACCGGGTGCCCTGTCCGCATGAGCGCTCAATCCTCTAGTACGGCAGCCACTGCGGCCGCCTGGCGGATATGACTTTGGTATTGACCCCGCACCAGTTGAGGCCGCCGAAGAGCCTTCCGTGCTCGATTTTCACGCAGCGATCCATCACCGCCCCGAGTCCCGCGGCCTCGGCCTTCCTGGCCGCCTCGGCGTTCGTAACGCCCAGCTGCTGCCACAGCACTTTCGCGCCGATTGCGATCGCGTCCTCGGCGATCGGCACGATCTCCCCGGTTTTCCTGAAGCAGTCGACGATGTCGACCTTCACGGCGCATTTTTCCGCCGCTTCGCGCAGCGACGGGTAGCTCTTCTGGCCGAGGATGGCCTCGTATCCCGGATTGATCGGGATCACGGTATAGCCGTGCTCGAGCATGTATTTCGCGGCGAAGTAGCTCGGTCGGAACCAGTCGCCCGAGAGGCCGACGACCGCGATGACCTTGCTCGTCTTGAGGATGCGGCGCAAGCCGGGAATGTCGTCGACCATGGACGGGATTCTATCGAATCCTGAGGTATAGTCTCGCCTTTCGGGAAACGGCCGCACGATGGCAGGAACGCTCACCTCGAGAACCGCCGCGCAGATTCTCGTCGATGCGCTGAAAATCCACGGCGTCGATACCGCGTTCTGCGTTCCCGGCGAGAGCTATCTCGCGGTGCTCGACGCGCTCTACGACGCGCGCGAGTCGATCCGCCTGATCGTCGCGCGCCAGGACGGCGGCGCGGCTTACATGGCCGAGGCCTGGGCCAAGGTCACCGGGCGCCCCGGGATCTGCTTCGTCACGCGCGGTCCCGGAGCGAGCAACGCCTCGATCGGCGTGCACACCGCTCAGCAGGACTCGACTCCGATGATCCTGTTCATCGGCCAGGTTCCCGGGGAGTTCGCCGACCGCGAGGCCTTCCAGGAGGTCGACTATCGCCAGATGTTCGGGCCGATGTCGAAGTGGGTCGCCCAAGTCGAGCGCGCCGACCGTATGCACGAGTACGTGAGCCGCGCCTTTCACCTGGCGATGTCGGGACGGCCCGGGCCGGTGGTGCTCGCCCTGCCCGAGGACATGCTCACCCAGACCGCGAGCGTGCCCGATGTCGCGCCCTACCACGCGGTGCAGGCGAGCCCGTCCGCCGACGATCTGGAAAAGCTGCGAGGCCTGCTTGCGGGCGCGAAACGCCCGCTCGCCATACTGGGAGGCACGGTTTGGACTCGCAAAGCCTGCCGCGATCTGCAGGCGTTCGCCGAAAGCTCGGGCCTCCCGATCGCCTGCTCGTTCCGCTTCCAGGACCTGTTCGACAACCGCCACGGCCATTACGTCGGCGACGTCGGCATCGGCATCAACCCGAAGCTCGCCGAGCGCGTGCGCGGCGCAGATCTGCTGCTCGTGATCGGCGCGCGCCTCGGCGAGATGACGACCGGAGCTTACACGCTGGTCGAGCCGCCGCGGCCGAAGCAGAAGCTCGTGCACGTGCACGCGGGCGCCGAGGAGCTCGGCCGGGTCTACCAGGGCGAGCTGCTGATCAATTCCGGCATGCCGCAGATCGCCGCCGCGCTGAAAGGCATGAAGCTGGACGGTTCCGCGTGGCGCGCCTGGCGCGAGCAGGCGCGCGCCGACTATCTCGAGTGGACGAAACCCACCGCGAACCCGGGCCGGGTTCAGCTCGCCGAGATCGTCGCCTGGCTGCGCGAGCGCCTCCCCGGGGACGCGATCATCGCGAACGGCGCGGGAAATTTCGCGGGCTGGATCTCGCGCTTCTACCGCTATCCGGGCCTGCGCACGCAGCTCGCGCCCACAAACGGCTCGATGGGCTACGGCGTTCCGGCCGGCGTCGCGGCGAAAGTCGCGCATCCGGAGCGCGTCGTCGTCTCGATAAACGGCGACGGCGACTTCCTCATGAACGGGCAGGAGCTCGCCACCGCGGTGCAGTACGGGCTTGCGGTGATATTCGTCGTCGTCAACAACGGGATGTACGGGACGATACGCATGCACCAGGAGCGCGACTACCCGGGGCGCGTCTACGGCACGGCCCTGCAGAATCCGGATTTCGCGGCCCTCGCGCGCGCCTACGGCGCCCACGGCGCGACCGTGGAGGAGACGGCGCAGTTCGCACCGGCCTTCGAGCACGCCGCGCGCGAAACCGCGTCTTCCGGCACACCGGCGCTGATCGAAGTCCGCATCGACCCGCAGGCGATCACGACCTCCACGACGCTCGACGCCATTCGCGCGCGCGCTCTCAAGGGCTGAGCGGTCCCCAAGCTCATTGCAGGTTGGTGAGGTACACCATGTGCGGGGGAATCTCGCCGCGCGGATAGAACGCGCTCCCGTGGGTTTTCCAAAGCCGCAGGCCTTCCTCATGGTCGCCCGCGGCGTACGCGCCGAGCATCGCGGTGCCGAGCAGATAGCGGCTCCATTCGTCCGGCCCCTGGGCCGGTCCCGCGAGCAGCGCGCGGGCGCGCGCGAGCATCGCGGGCGCGTCGCGCGCCGCGATCGCGCCGTACAGCGCGAGCCTTTCGCGGACGCTGGGCGAGCGGGGCCTGCAGTCGAGCCACTTGTGCTCGACCCAGAGGGCGCGCCGCTTCTGCGGCGCGAGGTTGGCAAGAGTGATCTCGGCGGCGCGGTGCAGCAGCTCGAGCGCCGTCTTCGGCGGCTCGTCGGCGCACAGCGCGGCGGGGCGCTTCAAGGCGAGAACGATGGGGACCGCCGCCGGCTCGAGCGCGCGCAGCGGATCCGCCGAGCGGTCCGCGAGCATGCGCGCGATCTCCAGGGCCGCCGACTGGACCCGCAGGGGGAGCGATAAAACGTAGTCGGGGGCCAGCCGCTCGAGGTACACCCCGTGCGCGCCGCCGGTCATCTCGAGAACCGGCAGCGGCGCAGCGCCGAGCTCCTGAACCGCCCGTGCCGTGCTTCCGACGAAACGGCTCCGCGGGGCCTCCAGCTGCACCAGCGGGTGAAAGTCCGAATTGACCGGCGCACCGAGCGCGGCAAACAGGGGCGCGATCTGCCTCTTGGCGCCGAGACTGCGCACGCCGATCTCCTCGGAGCGCGTGATCCCGATCCGGCGCAGTTGCTCCCCGAACGCCTCTTCCTTCTCGGGCAGCGGCCCGGGGCGCGGCACGCGGCCTTCAGCGACCGCGACGACCATGAGGTCGCCGGGATTCGTTTCGTAGATTTCATAGTCCGCGAAATTCTCACCGAGCGCGGAAACGACGGAGCCGAGCAGCCGGTCGTTGAGATCGTAGGCGTGCACCCATTGCACGAACAGGCCTCCGGGCGCGAGGTAGCGCTTGGTGTCCCGGTAGAACTCCGTGGTGAAGAGCGCCGCGACGCCGCTGACCCAGACATTGGAAGGCTCGGACATGATCACATCGTAGAGCTTCCCGTGACGGGCGAAATAGCTCTTCGCGTCCTCGAAATACACCTTGCTGCGCGCGTCGCGGTAGGCGCGGTCGATGCGGGGAGTGAAGAAATGCGCTCCGGCCACCATGGCCGGCTCGATCTCGACGGTATCGACCGCCGCGGGGCCTGAGTGCGAGAGCGCGACCTCGACGCTCAGGCCGGAACCCCAGCCGATGTTGGCGAAAGTCTTCGCATCCGGCTTGATGAGCAGGGGCAGCGCTCCGAGCAGGGTCATTGTGAACTCGTCCTGCGTCGGCGGCTGATCCGGGTCGAGGCGAAGGGCTGCGTCCGATTTGCCGTTGGTGAGGATCGACAGGGCGCCTTCCCTGCCTCGCACCGCGACCGATGCGGTCTTGCCGTCGCGGTAGAAGACCACCGCGCCGAACTCGGGCGCGGCCCGGCCGTAGCGGAAGACCCCCGAGGAAAGGCGCTCGGGTTCCAGGATCGCGGCGCGCGCCGTTGCCGTCGCGGCCAGCATGCCGATGATGACCGCGGCGAACGCATGGACGCGCCGCGATGCCGCCTGCGAGTAGCGCAGCATCCAGGCGCCGAGCAGTATGTCGATGGCGGCACCGGCCACCGTGGCGAGCTTGAGCCCGACGGCGGGCATCAGCACGTGCACGGCGAGCAGCACGCCCGCGATGGCGCCGAGGGTGTTTGCCGCGTAGATCTGGCCGATCGCGCGCTCGCCGCGTCCCCCGCGCAGCAGCACCTGCGTGAAAAGCGGCAGGGTCATTCCGGCAAGGAAGGTCGCGGGCAGCATCACCGCGAACGCGAGCGCGTCGCCGAACAGGTTGAACAGCGGATACGCGCCGTCGCTGCGCTGGAGCACGCCGAGCGCCCACGCCATCCAGTCGAACGTCCAGTGGTAGACGAATATCGTGGCGAGCGCGGCGAGGCCCATGAAAACCTGCACCAGGCCGGCGAAGCGCACCGGGTCGGCGAGCCGGTCGATGCGGCGCCGGATCCACAGGCCGCCGAGCGCGAGACCGGTGATGAATGCCGAGAGCATCAGCTCGAACGCGTGGAACGACGAGCCGAGCACCAGCGACAGCATCCTGATCCAGACGATCTCGTAGATGAACGAGGCGAGGCCGGTGACGAAGGCCCCTGCGAGAAACAGGCGCGCGACGGAGCTCGCGGACGGCGCCGGGCCGCCCGGGGATGCCGCGGCGGCCGCGGCGGGCTCGCCCAGGCGCGCGATGGCGAGAACCGCCGCGGCGAGCGCGAGGTTGAGCGCTCCCGCGAAGCGCATCGTGCCCGGCATCCCGAGCCAGCCGATCAGCAGGAACGCGGCGGCGAGCGCGCCGATCGCGGCGCCGATCGAGTTGGTGAAGTAGAGCATCGCCAGATGATGGCCGCTCGCCTCGGGTCCGCGGCGGATCACCGCGCCGCTCAACAGGGGGAAGGTCATTCCCAGCAGCACCGTCTGCGGCACGATCAGCGCGGCGCACAGCGTGTATTTGAAGAGCTCGACGGCCTCGGGCGAGCCGAGCGCCGGGAGGACGTGATCGAGCGAAGCCTGCGTCAACAGCAGGTACGCCTCGTGGAAGAAGAGCGCGGCGACGCCGATCGCCGCCTCGATCCAGCCGTACGCGGCGAGCAGGTTCTTCAGGCGCGCGCTCCAGCGGCTCGCGAGCCACGCCCCGAGCGCCATTCCGCCCATGAAAGCGGCGAGCACGAACGACTGCGCGAACGCCGCCGCGCCGAGGAAGAGCTTCAGATAGTGCGACCAGACCGACTCGTAGATGAGGCCGGTGAAGCCTGAGAGCGTGAACAGGGCGAAGAGCAGCTTGACGCTTCGATCCGGCATGATCGCTTTCGGCGCATCAAAAAGGCGCAAGTGTACCAGCTTGCCGCGAGTGCTCAGCCTACGGAAGAGCCGAGACTTCGGCGGGATGACAGGGTCCCGCAATACGGGTTAAATGGCATCCCCTGCCCGCTAGTGGAAGGACCTCGCCATGACCCCGGGAGCGACGCTCCGAACCGTGTGCGTGACCGCCGCGATCTGCGCGGTTTCCTTGAGCGGCTGCGAGGTCCCGCAGCCGGTGAAGAAGGCGCCCGGAGCCGTCCCCGCGCCCGTCTCCAAGCCGGCGGCGCCGAGCGCCGCCCCGCCCCCGCTCCCCCCCACCGAAGTGCCGCTTCAGCTCGCGCCTGCGAGCAAGCCCAAGGCGCCCGCGAAAAAGCGCGCGCCTAAGCCGAAGCCGCCGGAGCCCGTGGCCCAGCCCGCCCCGCCTCCTCCTCCGCCCCCAGCGCCGAATCCCGACGAGGAGCGGGCGAAGAAGCGCGACGCGTATCTCGCCGCGCTCGCCAAGGCCGTATTCACCTTCAACGCGCCTTCGCCGATGCAGCTCGAGCAGCGCACTGCTGTGACGCTGTCGGTGAATCCGCCCGCCGAGACCGCCCAGCTCGCCGACGATTTTCGCAAGTCGCTCGACACCGGCACGGTGTGGAGCCCGCGCCTGCGCGCGCGGCTCGGCGGAGCGGACTTCCAGATCGCGCCGGCCGATGCGAAGGATGCCGACGGCGCGAAGGACCTGTCGCCGAGCGGGCGCACCGACTGGAGGTGGAGCGTCTTGCCGCAGGCTCCGGGAACCAAGCGGCTCGCCGTCACGCTCGCGGTCCTGTTGCCGCCGGGCCTGGGCGGCCCGCGCGAGTTGCCGACGATCTCGCGTCCGGTCGAGGTCGAAGCCACGCTCGGGTGGCGCGCCGAGCAGCTGTGGGCGGATTACTGGCGGTGGCTCGCCGCCGCGCTCGCCGTCGTCCTGGCGATCGCGTGGTGGGCGAGGCGCTAAGGGTCTTAGCCCGTCACAGAAAGCGGCTTCGCGACCATCAGCCAGGTGATCGCGATCACCGCGGCGAAGGCGGGAATTCCGAGCGCCACCCACCACCGGAACAGGCGATGAAAGAGCTCGGGCAGCGCGGCGGTTGACGCCGCCGCCCTCGCCTCCCGGCTCAGGCGCGCCTGTACGCCTAGCACCGGGATCCAGCACGCGCCGGCGAGGAAAAAGAGCGCCCATACCGCGATCGACCACGCGGACAACTGGGACCAGCCGAGCCGGTCCACGAGCAGCACCCCGCTCGCCGCCTGGAACGCCACCGCGGGCGCGGTGAAGCAGGCGTCGGCGATCACCGTGTAGCGCAGCACCACGCGCAGCGCGCCGATGTCGGCGGCGCGGATAGCCGCGCGGCAGCCGAACCAGGTGAAGAAGGCGATCCCGAGCCCGGTGCCGAAGATCACCGCCGCGGAGAGGACGTGCGCGGTCTTCCAGAAGGCGAGCACTGCTAACCCGCGCGCCTGCGCGCGGCGCGCAGCACGTTCTCGACGAGCAGCGCGAGGCAGCCCGCGAGGAGGATGAGCGCGCGCCAGGGGTCGGCGACCGCGGGCTCGCGAAGGAGCAGCGCCGCAAGCGCGACCCAGGCGAGGATGCCCAGCGCGAAGCCCGCGTCCTCGACGAACAGGCCGACGATCTTCCGAACGAGGGCGGCGAGCGCCTTCATCGCGCGGTCTCCCCGCGCGGCGCGGCGCAGCGCGAGATCCGGGCCACGGAGCCCAGCGCCGCAGCGAGGAAGATCGCGGCGATGCCGGGAATCGCGAGGTCGTCGCCCGGCCAGTCGAATCCCAAACCCTCGCCCACCCAGAACGCGCCGAAGGCCGAGAGCAGGATCCCCACCGCGAACTTGAGCGTGTTCTCCGGGATCCGCGCGAGGGGCTTGTGCACGGCGAAGCCGACGGCGGCGACGAGCACGCACGCCGCGGCCGCGCCCAGGCTCGCGGGCACGAGCAGCCCGCCCGCCGCGCCGACGGCGAGGACGATGAACACGACTTCCAGCCCTTCGAGCACCACGGCCTTGAACGAGGCGACGATCGCGATCGCGTGGCTGGACACCCGCTTGCCGCGCAGCTCGGCGCATTGCCTGTCGAAGGCCGCGGCCTCGTCGTGCCGCCCGATCACGCCGCCCGCGCGCAGGATCGCCTTGCGCAGCCAGCGCATTCCGAAGAGGAGCAGCAGCACCCCGACCACGATCTGCAGGAGATGGATCGGCACGCTCGCAATCAGCGGGCCGAATGCGAGCACGAGCAGAGCGAGAAAAGCGAGCCCCGCCGCCGTCCCCGCGAGCGCGGGCCGCCACCCGCGCACCGTGCCCACGGCGAGCACGATGGTGAGCGCCTCGACCGCTTCGACGAGCGAGCCGAGAAAGGCCGAGAGAATCGCGGTTCCGGCGTGGGCGAGGGAGAGCATGGGCGCGGAGACTATCGCATCGATTCCGTCGGGAGAGTTGCGGAACGGTGACGAATTTGTCTTACAGCACTCCCGACGCCCCGCCGTCGAGGTTGATGCTCGCGCCGGTCACGTAGCTCGCGGCGCCCGACACGAGAAAGCAGATCACGTTCGCGGCCTCCTCCGCCCGCCCCACGCGCCCGAGCGGAATATCCCTGCCCATCTCCGCATACAGCTCCTCGACCGGGCGGCCCGCCTTCTCCGCCTTCCGCTCGTGCTGCCCCGCGCGCACCAGGCCGAGCGACACCGTGTTCACCAGGATATTGTCCTTCGCGAACTCCTTCGACAGCGCCTTCGTGAGCGCGAGCCCGGCGGCGCGCGACACCGTCGTCGGCATCGAGCGCGCGCGCGGCTGCTTCGCGCCGATCGTCGTGATATTCACGATCCGCCCGCCGCCCTGCTTCCTCATGTGCGGAATCGCGAGCCGGGAAAGGCGGATCGCGGCGAACAACTTCAAATCCAGATCCTGCTGCCACAGCGCGTCCGTCACCGACTCGAACTCACCCGTCAGCGACGTGCCGGCGTTGTTCACGAGGATATCGATCCGCCCGAAGGCCTTCAGCGCCTCCGCCACCAGGCGCTCGCAATCGGCGGGCTTCGAAACATCCGCCTGCACCGCCGCCACTGCCCCGCCCGCCTTGCGCACCTCCGCCGCCACCGCGTCCAGGCGCTCCTTCCCGCGCCCCGCGATCACCACCTTCGCGCCCTCCTGCGCGAGCCGCAACGCCGTCGCGCGGCCGATGCCTTGCGTGCCGCCGGTGATGATGGCGACTTTGTCTCTTAGTTGAAGGTCCATTTAGACGAGATTGCTAATCCTGGCTGTTGCTATTCAATGGGTCGTAGCTGCGAGTAATTTCCTACGCACACTCGAAACCCGATGCAGTCGTTAATTTCTTGCCCCATCTTCCCCCAATCGTGTACGAATCGTCCTAGACTTTCTCGGCCGACATTCCACGCCTGCTTAAGTTGCTTGGCGAGCTCCTCGCCCACACGCCTTTCGGTGTCCAACAGCACGCCACGGAGCCGATTCTCAATAGATTGGCAGACGCTAACGTAGTGAATCACCGCGAGATCAAGTGCTTCCGCGACGAATACGAAGTCTTGAACGCGTCCTTTAAGCGTCGTCTTGATGGGGACCTCATTCCAGCGCGACCCACCTTCGCTAACCAAAGAAAGCCACTCAGACAGGCCCCTTGCTTGATTGAACTCGTTGCCCAGAATGGCACATCCCTTATCATCGCGAGCATTCATATAGTTCCACAGCCCGTATAGCAAAGTATCCGTATAACTATGGCTGAGTTGGTCTTGCAGGCGTCGAATCATTCTGTCCACATCGGGGCGAAATCTCTCCGCGGAACGGCGAATCTGAACTCGACTCCGCCAATTTACAAACAACCGTTTCGCAACAGGGAGTAGAGGCAATAGAAGAGAGAGAGACGCGATAGCTAGAAAGATTCCCAGCACGACACTCACCCAACCTGGAATCTCCTTGATATTTGTCAAAAAGCTCATAACCGCTACCAGCAGCGATCCGATAGGAATCAGGACCTTTACAAATAAGGAGTCGTGAAAGCTTTTGTCTCTATGCTCTTCTGAATTCCGATCATTTTGTTTCACCATTTCACCCCCTTGCTTCCTCGAAGGCTCCGCATATAGGTCGACCGCAATTCCTTACGCGAGCCAGACTTCGTCAATTATTTTGGCAATCGCTCCGTCCAGCTCACGTCTGAGTCTGTGCTCAATTAATAGCAGCCAAGCGTCCCGAACTTGCCCGTCAGCGACGTCCCGGCGTTGTTCACCAGAATATCGATCCGGCCGAACGCGGCCAGCGCCTCGGCCACCAACCGCTCGCAATCGGCGGGCTTCGAAACATCCGCCTGCACCGCCGCCACCGCCCCGCCCGCCTTGCCCACCTCCGCCGCCACCGCGTCGAGACGCTCCTTCCCGCGGGCCGCGATCACCACCCGCGCGCCCTCCTGTGCGAGCCTCAGCGCCGTCGCGCGCCCGATGCCTTGGGTGCCGCCGGTGATGATCGCGACCTTGTCCTTGAGGTCGAGATCCATAGAGCACCGCTTCGGAGATCTGCCCAGTACGGTGTTCCCGATCCGTTAGTGGGCTTTACTGCGTGAAATTGGAAGCCTACGAACCCTCGAGTAGGTCCTCAATCATTTTTTCATCTTTCCACCACAAGAGTGAAAGCACCAGATGCGAAGATACTAATATAGAACTCTCGAAGATTTCGTACCAACTTGCTCGTGGATGATCAATCCAGGTGTCGGCCTCTACAAGCCCACTTGCAGATGCTGATTTCCCTCCCTTGATTAGATCATGTGCGAATGAATGCTCGTCCAGCACTTTCACGGGCCAAAACCTACCATCGAGATCCTTACTGGCACGAAACCACTCTCGCCCGTCGCTGGAATGCGCCACCACCATGCACGGATACGCTTCTGACTCAACGAGCCGAATTGCCGTGGCTGTAATGCTCGCTTGAAACTGCCCGGCCAGACTCTTGACTGTTGCTACCGTCGGTTCACTCCTTTCTACTCTGGGGCGAAACATGAAACTTGGCATCAATAGCTCAGCCGAAAATCTGTTAGCGATCGACTCTTTGTCTGTTCCATTCCACCTTCGGTCCTGAATTTCGGAAGTACACGACAAAGCCATCTTGCCTCGATCCCACATCCAATGGCCAAGCTCATGTCCTATTGAAAATCGCTGACGTGGAATCGTCGCAGTTGCGCTAACCGTAATGAAAGCCTTATTGTTATTCCCAACTATGCGGGCATCCGCGCCCGTCAGGTTTTCGAAAACGACGAACGCGCCGCAGAACGCGGCAATCGCTTCAACGTCGATGTCTTGGGGCTCGGTTACCCCAAGCTCGATCAGCAACTGCTCCGCGTGTCTTCTCTGAACTAGCACATCTTGGTCGCTCCCTGCCGCCTATTCTAAAGCAGAGAGCTGAGCCAAAAGACTCCGCAGGTACTCCTCTGTGTATTGATCTAGGTTCCTGTGCTCTAGCGTTGCGCCTTCAGGATTTTCTCTCCGCATTGTTTCCAGAACGGAATTTAGTCTCAGTAACAGTTCCTCCCTTGTTCCATCGGTTTCCACGGAAATCCTACGCAACTTCGCAACTTCAAGCTCCTGCGTTTTTCTTGCCTCTGCCAAGCGTTGACGATTGCTAATCTGAAGCGCCTTCTTGAATGCGGCATCGACAATGCCTAGTGCAGAAGCAGGCACGATTCCCCATGCCTGCACAAGCTCATCGAGTTCCTGCCCACGGGCTCGAAGCAGCTCATCTCCGATGAGGGCAAACAGGCGCTCTAGCGCTTCGTTAGGCTTAGAAGGGTTCTCACCCATGGCTAATGCGAAAAGAAGAACTTGTTGAGTCGGCGTCCGATTCTCTGCCGCGCCGCATTAAACTCATTCTCGGAGATTCCCAAATGCTTTTGTGTTTCCTTCCCACTCAAGCCTTTTTCGCGCATGCATTCGAGCACACACCAAGCAGCGTAGTCGTCTTCGAAATCGCGCTGAAATGCTTCAAATTGCTGTTTCGCCTGGAGGATTTCATCGGGCAACTCCAAGTCAACCTCCATCTCGCCAGGGATCAGCTCGCCATCGTCTAGTCGGCTACGCAGTTCGTCCAGTGAGGCCGTTGCTTTGTCGAGCTTTCCTGCCTTTGTCCGTCGAACATCGCGCGCCAAGCTGAGTATTACGCCAAACATGAAACTGATGAACGGTTCTCTGCGAAGAAACCACTTGCGTCTACCCGATAGGACGGCGAGAAAGGCATTCTGGACGAGTTCTTCCTCTGTCAGGTGGTTGGAAGGGATCTGCCGCATTCTTAGTTGACTTGCGGCGTATCCGAGCAGCCTTTTCGAGTCTTCTTCGCTTGCCCCTATCCGTAGCGCTAAACAGGCGGAGACTACTTCATCTCGCGTCGCTTCCTGCGCTTGTGAGTCACCTTCGGGTGGTTCGTGCGGCATCCCCTACTCCTATCTGCCACGCCCTTATCTCTCAAGGCGAGGTTTCCGAGAGTTTTGGACACCGTTGCGACGAAAAAAGTCAGGGCTTCATCTGAAACCGAAGTAGGCAGACCCAAAGAATTCGCGGGCTGCGTACAGATCCCCGATTTCCGTCGCCTAGAAAGGTATGGGGCGGAAATTGCCCGGTATCGACAAAGGAGCAAGTGATGGAATCGATCCAACTTGGTAATGCTGTACCGCAACATGAAAGTTCGGGGAAGGACCAAGAGTTTGTCCCAATTACAGTGGACGGTAACCTCAAACATGTACTTGAGGGGCGACACATTGTATCGACTCTGAAGGCTGAAGTCGGAGTACCTAAGGACTACGAGCTAGATCAGGTCATCCAAGGAGAGTTTCAGGCCCTGGCGGACGACGCGCCGATTCACATCAAGGGTCACGAGGTATTTGTCAGCCACGTGCGGCGTGGGGGATCGTCGTGACAAGCCCCGAATCGCTCGCCACATTGCGAGCGATATGTGATTCCCCGAAGGTAATGAGCGAGGGGGGTACCAGCTACCTGTTTTTGCCTGGGATAAAAGTGACTACCGGGGGTTCAATTCGCGTCCTTGACGGTTTGCTCTGTCCTGGTCAACACGGCGGTTACGTGACGCGCCTATTTCTGTCACAACCGATAACGGAGCGCGGCGCGAACTGGACGCAATGGCAGATTCTCGGGAGAACTTGGCACACGTGGTCCTGGAATAACGTCCCGGCGTCACTCCCGCTTATTCAGATGATCCTCGAGCATCTGCGAGCCCTCCGATGAACCTCGTATTCAAGATACGGCGAGATATGCTGGAACTCATCCATAAGGATCTATCGCGTCGACATGCATTTGCTTGGGAGCGCGTCGGATTTCTGGCATGTAAAGCCGCTTCGCTCCGCGACGCTGGCGCGGCTGTGATTGCGTTCGAGTATCTTCCTATCGCCGATGATCACTACGAGGACGACAGGGCTGTTGGGGCAATGCTCGGGGCCGATGCTTTTCGCGTCGCTTTACAGTTCTGCTACAAGAATCAAAGTGCCATGTTTCATGTACATCGACACGAGCATCTCGGAGCCCCAGATTTTAGTCACGTAGACGTTTCAGAAGCGCGAAAGTACGTGCCGGATTTCTGGAAAGTGCAGCGTACTCTCCCACACGGCGCCTTAGTGCTGTCGCAGGATGACATGCGTGCCTTGTGTTGGCATCCACAGCTACCGAAGCCCCGATACTTCGACGAATATGTGATCGTTGGCGTCCCAACCAAACGTATCCTGGAAAAGCGATGATAAGAGACAACAGTAGGCAAAGTTTTCTTGGCGTAGATAGCGAAGACATTCTTTCGCAGGCGCGGGTCGGGATCGTCGGACTTTGCGGAGGCGGGTCACATGTCGCTCAGCAACTCGCGCACATTGGCGTTGGCCATTTCGTACTTTGTGACCCGGACCAGATTGATCCGAGCAATCTCAACCGCATGGTCGGAGCACAACACAACGACATAAAGGCAAAGAGATCGAAGACTGACATCGTTGCCAGAGAGATACAGGCGATCAATCCTGATGCCCACATCCAAGGCATCGCGTCGAGTTGGCAAGAAGCTGCTATCGAACTTCGCGACTGCATTGCATTGTTTGGTTGTGTCGACAGCTATCTACAGCGCTCACAGCTCGAGGCGTTTTGCAGACGCTTTCTGATCCCGTACTTTGATATCGGCATGGATGTAGCCCAAGTCACCAATGGGTACGTAATTACCGGGCAGGCAATTCTCTCTATGCCTGGGATGCCCTGCATGAGATGCATGGGGTTTATTACGGATGCCGTACTAGGCGCGGAGGCGAAACAATACGGAGCCGCTGGCGGTCGTCCTCAAGTTGTCTGGCCGAATGGAACACTGGCTTCGATACTGGTTGGCATGTTTGTGGCAGTGCTGTCGCCATGGAACAAGGACTTAGTCGTTCCAATACTTGTTGAATATGATGGCAATGCGCAGCATGCTTTTCCAAGCAACCGCCTTGCTGTTCTCTCGAGACACGTTTGCACTCACTACGCTAGTTCGCATGATGTAGGAGATCCGTTCTTCGAGACGATCCCCTCACAATCCGTCACAATCGCGTAAGCGCAATTATCGAACCTCCGTCTGCGGGCACTACCACATCATATTGATATCCGGATGGTTCGGATCTCAATCTAACTTTGTACTGTCGCTTATGCTCAATCCACTCTGCTGAGGTAGCCACCCAACCACTCTCTCGCGCCGCGGCGCTTCGCACCGCGACAATAGCTCTTGCTAGAGATGCTTCAATATTCGGCTCAGCGTAAACTGAGACGCGAAGATACCCTGCGAAGAACAACGCGACTGCGGAGACCGCAAACAAGAAGAATGCGCTATTAGCCGTTAGTATCGCTCCTGTCTCTCGTGTTCGATTGCGGAGGTAATTCACGCACAATGCAACGGAAAGCAATGCCGCCAGTATCGTCGCCACCAATGCGAACCACGATACTTCCAGAGAAAATCTTGCCCACGTGGAACCCACCCCCAAGACGAGCTTATCAGCAACAGCTATTGTTGCCGTCAGGAGCGCTGAGGCAAGCGTAATAATAGTCTTGAGATAGTCTATTAATGATTCCCAACTCTTCGTCCCTTCTTGCTGATTACCTAAGTTCCCTGAATTAGCCACTGCTATCTCTCCCTTCGACGCGGGCTCTTTTCTATTGGACAAATTCTGTCTAGATTGCCGCCTAGCCAATGCAAGAGCTCAAATGTCGTAATCCTTGCTTTCATAGATGGCGCCGAGTGTCGCTCACCATGTTCGCTTTCCAACACTCCCGAAAGAAAATTCGGTACCCTACGAACCAAATCATTGTGTTTCTCTAGCAGATCTTGTCCCGGAAGATTCCAAGATGGGTGCGGGTCTTCGACAATGGAGTCCAGAACAAGTTTGATCAATTGCTTTGCACGACGAGATACGAGAGTATGGTGATCAAGCTCAAATAGGTGAATGAAATTCTCAACGCTGTCTCTGTCTGCCACTACACCCTCCTCGCCTAGTATCCTTCTGCGACATGTTCACAAGCATCCCTCGATAGTGTTCCAATCTCCTCTATCTCGCGCGGTCAGCATGCGCTAACGTAGGCGAGATTTTCGTCCTATATCGAGAAACGGCCAGGACGCGGGCACGGCCATTTACCTACTCCGCCACCGTCGCCGGCTTGGTCGGATCCGACACCTGCACGACGAGGTACTTCACCGGCGCGGTCTTGCTGCCGTTGCGCGAGACGGCGTTCAGCGCGTTGGGCGCTTCGTAGAAGACTTCTCCCGGTCCGAGTTTCCGTAGCGCGCCGTCGTCGATTTTGACTTCGTAGCTGCCCTCCAGGACGTAGCCGCCGGGGTGGCGGTGCGCGCCGGCGCCGGCGCCGCCGTCGCGCTCGAGGACGCGCACGCTTAGCACGCGGCCTAGCACGTCGTTCATGGTGGTCTTGAAGAGCTCGGTCTGCTTGAGGCCGAGGGGTTGCTGCGCGTGCGCCGTCGGCAGGATGCTTTCGGGCGTGACCGCGATGCAGGTGACGAGCGATGCGAGCGCCGCGGTCGCGGCATGCGATGCGATGGTTTTCACTGGATCCGTCCCGTTAGGAATCCCGGCAATCCTACCGCGCGGCTCCCGACATGGACAGTCGGGGAAACCTGACAGGCTTACGCCGGCGGGAACGCCCTGTCCGCCAGATCGCCGTAGAAGCGCCGGCAGATCCGCCGCCGCCGCTCGAGCGGATCGAGTCCCGCGGGCAGGGAAGCCTCGACCAGAGCGCGCGCCGTCTCGAACATGTCGGCGCACATGCGCACGCGCTCCTCCGGCGGAAGCGCGAGCAGGCGTTCCCGGAAGAACCTCTCGAATTCAGCCGTCGTGTCGTTCATCGAGGCATTTCTCCAGAAGCTCGGAAACCCCGAGGTCCCCGGCCCACGAAGCTGCATTTCCGACCCGGAGTCCTTCGCCCAGGCGAGCTTCGACAGTATCAGGTCCTCCCGCGTCGCGATCCACGCGTCGAAGCTCCCCAGGCGCACGCGCAGGCGGCGCCCGAACTCGTGGCGCCGGAAGGGCTCGTCCTTGCGCACGATCAGGTCGAGCTTCACCAGCTTTCCCAGATGCAGCACGCTGAACATGCCGCGGCCGCGAAGCGCGCGCTCCACATCGGCCTCCGACACGTAGTAATCGGGCTCGAAGAGCGCGGCGAGCCGCCGGGCATCGCCCGCCGTAAATTCGATCACGAGATCGATGTCGCGCGTCATGCGCGGCTCGGCGTAATAGCTGAGCGCGAGCGATCCCGTGAGCATGTACGCCACGCCGCCGCGCTCGAGGCGCGCGAGCGCGTCCTGAAGGACTTCGAGCTCGGCGCTCACGGGGCGCTCACCAGATCTTCGCGCGGAGCTAGTGGCTCAGGATCTTGGACAGGAACAGCTGGGCGCGCTCCGAGCGCGGCTTTCCGAAGAAGTCGTCCTTCAAGGCGTCCTCGACGATCTCGCCGCGGTCCATGAAGACGACGCGGTGGGCGACCTTCCGGGCGAAGCCCATCTCGTGCGTGACCACCATCATGGTCATGCCTTCGCGGGCGAGCTCGACCATCACGTCGAGCACCTCGTTGATCATCTCCGGGTCGAGCGCCGAGGTGGGCTCGTCGAACAGCATCGCGATCGGATCCATGGCGAGGGCGCGGGCGATCGCGACGCGCTGCTGCTGGCCCCCGGAGAGCTGGCCGGGATACTTGTCCTTGTGGGCGGCGAGGCCCACGCGCTCGAGCAGCTTGAGGCCTTTCTGCGTCGCGTCCTCCGGGCCGCGCCCGAGCACCTTCACCTGCGCGAGGGTCAGGTTGCGGGTCACGCTCATGTGCGGGAACAGCTCGAAGTTCTGGAACACCATGCCGATCCTGGAGCGCAGCTTCGGGAGATCGGTCTTCGGGTCGCCGACCGAGATGCCGTCGACCGTGATTTCGCCTTTCTGGAAAGGCTCCAGGCCGTTCACGCACTTGATGAGCGTCGATTTTCCGCTCCCCGACGGTCCGCACACGACGACGACCTCGCCTTTTTTCACGTCGGTGGAGCAGTCGCTGAGGACCTGGAAGCCGCCGTACCACTTGCTGACGTTCTTGAGCGAGATCATTGGACCCTACTTGACGATTGCGATGCGTTCCTGGAGCCGCCTGACCAGGGCCGACAAGCCGTACGAGACGACGAAATACACCACGGCCACGAAGCTGTACATCTCGACCAGGCGGTAGTCGCGGTTGGCGACCTTTGCCGCGGCGCCGAGGAAGTCGGTCGCGGAGATCACGTACACGAGCGAGGTGTCCTGGAACAGGATGATGGTCTGGGTGAGCAGCACCGGCAGCATGTTGCGGAATGCCTGCGGCAGGACGATCCTGCCCATGGTCTGCCAGTAGTCGAGGCCGAGCGCGTAGCCCGACCACACCTGTCCGCGCGGGATCGACTGGATGCCGGCGCGCATGATCTCGCAGTAGTACGCGGCTTCGAACATGGTGAAGGTGATCGCCGCCGACCAGAACGCTCCGACCTTGATCGGGTCCTTTGCGCCGATCACCCAGGCGCCGATGTACGGCACCAGGAAGAAGAACCAGAAGATCACGAGCACCAGCGGGATCGAGCGCATCAGGTTGACGTAGGCGCCCGCAACCATGGACACCGGCTTCATGCTGGAGAGCCGCATCATCGCGAGCAGGGTGCCGAAGACGATGCCGCCCGCCATCGCCAGCGCCGTGAGCGTGAGCGTGAAGCTCATCCCCTCCCTGAAGAGGTAGCCCCAGGAGCGCTCGATGACGTCGAAATCAAACCCTTGCATTTGCTTTTCTCCAATCCTTGCGTTGCCGCGCAGGAAGTTTCTGCGCTGCAACGCGTCGTGGGTTTTGCATTTAATGCCCTGCTTGAGGAGCGCCGGCGACTGCGATCAAGCCTGGAACGCGGACCTTCCTTTCGAGCGCGCGCATCGCGAGCACCACCACGAGGTTGGTGAGGAGATAGATCACCGTCGCCGCGGTGAACGCCTCGAACACCCTGAAGCTGAACTCCTGCATCGCCCGCGCGCGGCCCGTCAGCTCGAGCAGCCCGATGGTCAGCGCCACCGACGAGTTCTTGATCACGTTCATGAACTCGGAAGTGAGCGGCGGCAGAATGATGCGGAAGGCCTGCGGCAGGACGACGGTGCGGTAGGTCTGCGCTTCGGTCAGCCCCATCGCGATGCCCGCCATGCGCTGGCCGCGCGGCAGGGAATTGATTCCGGCGCGGACCTGCTCGGCGACGCGCACGGATGTGAAGATGCCGAGGCACAGCACCGCCGGGAGGTACGAACCCCAGGGCGGCGGCATCTGCTTGATCCAGTCGCCGAGCTCCTTCGGAAGAAATTCGGGGAAGACGAAAAACCACAGGAACATCTGCACGATCAGCGGCACGTTGCGGAAGATCTCGACGTACAGGTTCCCCAGGCGCACCACCCACTTCGCCGGCGTGGTGCGCAGCGTGCCGACCAGCGCGCCGATCGCGAGCGCGATCGCCCAGGCGGCGAGCGCGGTAGCGAGTGTCCAGCCGAGGCCGACGAGCAGGTAGTGAAGGTAGCTGCCGGTCCCGCCCGGCTCGGTCTCGAGCAGGACCTTCCAGTGCCAGTTGTAGTTCACGCCCCTCCCGGAAAACCCGCGTGAAAGCTACGGGACTACTTGTAGGCGGCCGGGTCTCCGGAATCCGTCGGGTTGGCGACCACCCTCTTGAATTGATCGCTCATCGGGATGTTCAGGTTCAGCCCCTTGGGCGGGATCGGCTTCTGGAACCACTTCTCGTAGATCGCGTTGATCTGCCCCGACTTGTAGATGCCGGTCATGGCCGCATTGACCACCTTCTTGAACGCGGCATCGTCCTTGCGCAGCATGATTCCGTAGGGCTCGACCGAAGTCGCTTCCGTCGAGATGGCGTAGTCGCCGGGCGAGCGCGACTGCGCGGCGAGGCTGTAGAGCAGGATGTCGTCCATCACGAAGGCGGCCGCGCGGCCGGTCTCGACCATCTGGAACGCTTCGGGATGGCCGTTGGCCGAGATGATGTTCAGGCCGAGGTTTTGCGCGGCGTTGATCTCGGTGATCCCCTTGATGTTGGTGGTGCCGGCCGTGGAGACGACGGTCTTGCCCTTCAGGTCCTGCAGCGTCCTCAAGTTCGCCGACTTCCTCGCCACCCAGCGGTTGGCGGTGACGAAATGCGTGATCGTGAACCAGACCTGTTCCTGTCGCGCGAGGTTGTTGGTGGTCGAGCCGCACTCGAGGTCGATCGTGCCGTTCGCCATCAGCGGAATGCGGTTGGCCGAGGTGACGAGCTGGTACTTGACGTCGACCTTGGGCATCTTGAGCTCGCGCTTCGCCGCGTCCACGATGCGCAGGCACAGGTCGACCGCGTAGCCGACCGGCTGCTGCTTGTCGTCGTAGTAGGAGAACGGGATCGAGGCGTCGCGGTGGCCGATGGTGATCGAGCCGCTGTCCTTGATCTTTTTCAGGGTGCCTTCCTGCGCCGCGGCGGGAACCGCGAGCGCCAGAGCCAGGGCGGCAAGAATCAGCGTGATCGGTCGTGTCATGGTCGGTCTCCTTGTGGGCCGTTCGGATCGGGGGCTGTGTGGGTGGGGGAGGCTGCACGATTCTACGGGAGTCCCCGGTTCCTTGTCCAAGCGGCGGGGGTCGAGCGCGCCACGGCAAAACGCCTCGGGCGGACTAGAATTCGGTCTCTGCCTGAGAAGGAGCGGGACATGAGCCAGGTGGCGATGCGCATCGAGCACGATCTCCTCGGCGACCGGGCGGTTCCCGCCGAAGCCTATTACGGGATCCACACGCTTCGCGCGCTGGAGAATTTCCGGATCACGGGCACCGCCATTTCCATCTATCCGGACCTCGTGCGCGCGCTCGCCTGCGTCAAGCAGGCGGCGGCGCTCGCGAACAATGCGCTCGGGCTGCTTCCGGACGGCAAGGCCGATGCGATCGCGAGAGCCTGCGAAGAGATCCGCGAAGGCGAGCTCCTCGATCATTTCCTCGTGGACGTCATTCAGGGCGGGGCGGGTACCTCGACCAACATGAACGCGAACGAAGTCATCGCCAACCGCGGGCTCGAGCTGCTCGGCCACAAGCGCGGCGAGTACCGGCATCTGCACCCCGTCGAAGACGTCAACATGAGCCAGAGCACCAACGACGTCTACCCCACCGCGGTCAAGGTGGCCCTGCATTTCGCGATCGACCGCCTCGGCGCAGCCATGCGGGAGCTGCGCCGCGCCTTCGACGCCAAGGCGCAGGAGTTCACCGACGTGCTCAAGATGGGGCGAACGCAGCTCCAGGACGCCGTGCCCATGACGCTCGGCCAGGAACTGTCCACGTACGCCGTGATGCTGCAGGAGGACGAGGAGCGCTTGAGGGAGGCGGCGCTGCTCATCACCGAAATCAACCTCGGCGCGACCGCGATCGGCACCGGCATCAACGCCCATCCCGCGTACGCGGGGCTGGTGTGCCAGGGGCTCGCGGACATCACGGGCATACGGCTGGTGACGGCTCCGAATCTCGTCGAAGCGACGCAGGACGCGGGCGCCTACGTGCAGCTCTCCGGCGTGCTGAAACGGATCGCGGTGAAGCTCTCCAAGGTGTGCAACGACCTGCGCCTGCTGTCCTCGGGTCCCCGCGCCGGCCTCGGCGAGATCAACCTGCCGCCGGTGCAGGCGGGATCGTCGATCATGCCCGGCAAGGTCAATCCGGTCATCCCGGAGGTCGTGAACCAGATCGCGTTCGAGGTCATCGGCAACGACGTGACGGTGAGCTTCGCCGCGGAGGCGGGGCAGCTGCAGCTGAACGCCTTCGAGCCCGTCATCGCCCACAGCCTGTTCAAGAGCCTGATGCATCTGCGCAACGGTTGCGACACCCTGCGCGAGCGCTGCGTGACCGGCATCACTGCGAACCGGGAGCGCATGGCGCGGGAGGTCCGGGAGTCGATCGGTCTCGTGACCGCGCTCAATCCCTATATCGGCTATTCCGCGGCGAGCGAGGTTGCGCGCGAGGCGCTTTCCACCGGCAGGACGGTATACGACCTGGTCCTGGAGAAGAAACTGCTCTCGAAGGAACAGCTCGACGAGATCCTGCGGCCGGAGATCCTGACGCGGCCGGGGCGCCCCGTGCCGCCCGAGCCGGGGAAGAAGGCGAAGCTCTAGCCTACGCCGCGCGCCTCTCCCTTTTTCCCAGCACGCTGCGCAGGTAGCGGCCGGTGAAGCTCGCGTCCAGGGCGGCCACGTCCTCGGGCGTCCCTTCAGCGAGGATGCGCCCGCCCCCTTCGCCGCCCTCGGGCCCGAGGTCGATGATCCAGTCGGCGGTCTTGATCACGTCCAGATTGTGCTCGATGACGACCACGGTGTTGCCCGCGTCGCGCAGGCGGTGCAGCACCGAGAGCAGCAGGTCGATGTCCTTGAAGTGCAGGCCGGTGGTCGGCTCGTCCAGAATGTAGAGCGTGCGTCCGGTGCCGCGCTTGGAGAGCTCGAGCGAGAGCTTCACCCGCTGCGCCTCTCCGCCCGAGAGCGTCGTGGCGGGCTGGCCGAGCTGGATGTAGCCGAGGCCCACTTCGAGCAGGGTCTGGAGCTTGCGCTCCACCGCGGGGACGGCGTTGAAGAACTGGTACGCGGATTCCACCGTCATTTGCAGGACCTCGTGGACGTTCTTCCCCTTGAACTGCACCTCCAGCGTCTCGCGGTTGTAGCGCTTGCCGCGGCAGGTGTCGCACGGCACGTAGATGTCCGGAAGGAAATGCATTTCGACCTTGATGACGCCGTCGCCCTGGCAGGCTTCGCAGCGCCCGCCCTTGACGTTGAAGGAGAAGCGCCCCGGCCCGTAGCCGCGTTCGCGCGCCATCGGAACGCCGGCGAAAAGCTCGCGGATCGGCGTGAAGAGGGCCGTGTAGGTCGCGGGGTTGGAGCGCGGGGTGCGGCCGATCGGGCTCTGGTCGACGCTCACCGCCTTGTCGAAGAACTCCAGCCCCTTGACCGAATCGTGCGCGGCGGGCTCGTGCGTCGAACCGTAGAGCTCGCGCGCGACGGCGTGATAGAGCGTGTCGTTGATGAGCGTCGATTTGCCCGAGCCCGAGACGCCGCTCACGCACACGAACAGGCCCACCGGCAGCGCAAGGTCGATGCTCTTGAGATTGTTCCCGCGTGCCCCGCGCAGCCTGAAGACGCGCGTCTTGTCGAAGCGGCGGCGGTTCTTGGGCACGGCGATCTCGAGCGCGCCGGAGAGGTACTGGCCGGTGAGAGAGGCGGGGCTGCTGCGGATCTGCCCGGGCGTGCCTTCTGCGACCACCTCGCCGCCGTGCTCGCCGGCTCCCGGTCCCATGTCGAGCACGTGATCGGCCGAGTTGATCGCCTCTTCGTCGTGCTCGACCACGATGACGGTGTTGCCGATGTCGCGCAGGTGCTTGAGCGTGGCGAGGAGGCGGGCGTTGTCGCGCTGGTGCAGGCCGATCGAGGGTTCGTCGAGCACGTACATGACGCCGGTGAGTCCCGAGCCGATCTGGCTCGCGAGGCGGATGCGCTGCGCCTCGCCGCCCGAGAGCGTGTCCGCGGCGCGGTCGAGCGACAGGTAGCCGAGGCCGACGTTGTTGAGGAAGACGAGCCGCGCAGCGATCTCGTTGACGATTTTCTCGGCGATCGCCTGCTTTGCGCCGGAGAGCTTGAGGCGCCGGAAGAATTCGAGCGCCTGCTTCAGGGGGAAAGCGCTCACCTCGAAGATCGCACGCTCGTCGATCCTGACGTGCCGCGCTTCCGGTCGAAGCCGCGTCCCCCCGCACGAGGGGCAGGGCCTGGTGTTCAGGTATTTCGCGAGCTCCTCGCGCACCACCAGGGAATCGGTCTCCTTGTAGCGACGCTCGAGGCTGGGCAGGATGCCCTCGAAGGCGTGCTCCTTCACCACCGTGCGGCCGCGCTCGCTCAGGTAGGAGAACGGGATTTTCTCCCGGGTGCCATGGAGCACGAGCGTCTGGACCGGCTCGGGGAGCTTCTCGAACGGCGCCTCGACGTCGAAGCGGAAATGCGCGGCGAGGCTCGTGAGCATCTGAAAATAGAACTGGTTGCGCCGGTCCCAGCCCTTGATCGCGCCGCTCGCGAGGGAGAGGCCCGAGTGCGCGACCACGCGCTTCGGATCGAAGAAAGTGATCGTGCCCAGGCCGTCGCACTCCGGGCAGGCGCCCATGGGATTGTTGAAGGAGAACAGGCGCGGCTCGAGCTCGGGCAGCGAGTAGTCGCACACCGGGCAGGCGTAGCGCGCCGAGAAGAGGTGCTCGCGACCCGAATCGAGCTCGAGCACCACGGCGCGGCCGTCGGCGTGCCTGAGCGCCGTCTCGAAGGATTCCGCCAGGCGCTGTTTCGCGTCGGGGCGCACTTTCAGGCGGTCGACGACCACGTCCACCGAGTGCTTGACGTTCTTGGAGAGCCTGGGGACCGAGTCGATTTCATGAACCTTGCCGTCGACGCGCAGGCGCGCGAACCCCTGCGCGCGCAGCTCCGCGACCAGCTCCTGCTGCTCGCCCTTGCGGCTCGCGACGATGGGGGCGAGGATCATGAGCTTGGTGTCCTGGGGGAGCGCGAGCGCGTGGTCGACCATCTGCGACACCGACTGCGCTTGCAGGGGCAGTTTGTGCTCCGGGCAGTAAGGGGTTCCGACGCGCGCGTACAGCAGTCGCAGGTAGTCGTGGATCTCGGTGATGGTCCCGACGGTCGAGCGCGGGTTGTGGCTCGCCGCTTTCTGCTCGATCGAGATCGCCGGCGACAGCCCCTCGATCAGATCGACGTCGGGCTTTTCCATCAGCTGCAGGAACTGGCGCGCGTAGGCCGAGAGCGACTCGACGTAGCGGCGCTGGCCCTCCGCGTAGAGCGTGTCGAAGGCGAGCGAGGATTTTCCGGAGCCCGACAGTCCGGTGATCACGATCAGCCGGTTTCTCGGCAAATCGACGTTCAGGTTCTTCAGGTTGTGCGTTCGTGCGCCGCGGATGCGGATCTGGTCCATTGAGCGGGTCGTAAAGTCGAACCTGCTACTATACAAAATTTCGCAGTGTTCCCGCTACTCCCATGACGTTCCCGGCGGAGGCTGACAGGATGTCCGCCTTGGAACGGCGCGCGAGCCTCTCGCTCGCCTCGCTGTTCGCCGGCGGAGCCGCCGGGGGCTGGCTCGCCGGACGTCTCGGTGATTCCGCGGTCTTTGTATTCGGAATCGCGATTGTCGCGTTATGGCTGGGAACGGCATGGCGAATGCGCATTCCGGGTGAATCCGCGGAGCGGATCATCCCGGTGGGCGCGGGGGCCGATCCGGTCGCGTTGCGCGAGGGACCCTTGCGCCTGCGCGGGGTGCGCGACGCCGTGATCGCGCCCGAACGAGGCGTCGTCCGGTTAACCGTGTATCCTGATTCGTTCGACGCAAACACGGCGAGAAAATTGATCGAGGGGGAAAGTTAATGGCTTCGGTAAACAAAGTGATTCTCGTAGGCAACCTCGGGCGCGATCCCGAGACACGGTACAACCCGGAAGGCGGGGCGATCACCAACATCTCGGTCGCCACCACGGATACTTGGAAGGACAAGGCGAGCGGCGAAAAGCAGGAACGCACCGAATGGCACCGCGTGGTGTTCTTCAGCCGGCTCGCGGAAATCGCCGGCGAATATCTCAAGAAGGGCTCGCAGGTCTACATCGAGGGATCCTTGCGCACGCGCAAGTGGCAGGACAAGGAGGGGAAGGAACGCACTACCACCGAGATCGTCGCGGACCGCATGCAGATGCTCGGGAGCCGGCAAGGGGCGGGCGACGCGGGCGCCCGGGAAGCGAAAGAGCCCGCCGCCGCGGGCGAGGGCAAGGCCGCCAAGAAACCGGCGGGCAAGTTCGACGACATGGAAGACGACATCCCGTTCTAAGCGCTGCGGTGCCGGCACAGGAGCAGGACTTCCCCGACCCCGGCGGTGTCGATGAGGCCCTGTGCCAGCGCCAGCGGTTTTTGAAAGCGCACGCCCAGGGGCATCATCACGCGGTTGTAGGTCCACATTGCCAGTTCGCGCTGGTGAATCAGGAACCACATGCCGAGGTCCACCAAACGCGACGATTTCGGCATCATCCCGAAGGCGGCGCTGCGCTCCACCGCGAAGCCGTGTCGCGCGAGCTTGGTCCTCAATTCCGCCGGCTCGTAGCGGTGCCGGTGGCCGACGAAAGCGTCGAACCCGGACCACTTCGCGGGATGCAGGGGCACCGAGGTGATTAGCGCGGCCCCCGACGCCGCCACGCGCGAGAGCTCGGCGAGAGCGCGCTCGTCGTCCTCGACGTGTTCGATCACGTCGAGGGCGCAGACCAGGTCGAAACCCGCGTTGCCGTAGGGCAGGGCCGTGATGGAGCCCAGCGTCCCGGAGCCACCGCGCGCGCGCAGCTTTTCCAGCGCAGCAGCGCTTATATCGATGAACTGCGTATCCTCTATCGGAAGGCGGGGGCGCAACCCCGGCGCGACCTCCAGCCGGCGCTGCGCCGGAGCGAGCAGCGAGCGGACCAGGGGCCAGGTGTTGAAACGTTCGGGCTCGATCAGGCGCGCCTCGCTCCACAGCGCGTTGTAGAAATGCCGGTTGACTTCGAGCAGCTCGGATTCCGCGCGGGCGGGAATCAGCGAAGTCATCTAGACCGCCGAGTTGAAGGCCGAGCGCTTATAATGAAATGTACCGCACCCTACGGTTTCCGATCGCAAATGAATAGTGCCACGAAACAGGACAACCTGACTGTCCTCAGTGAATTCCTGCACAAGCGCGAAAACATCGATCCCGCTCGAGTGACGCCCGAGGCCTCGCTCGAGGAACTGAAGGTGGATTCGCTCCTGCTGCTCGAACTGCTGTTCGAATTCGAGGACAGGCTCGGCGTCAAGATGCCGCAGGACATTCCGCGACCCAAGACCGTTGGTGACCTGCTGGGGATCGTGGATAGAGTCGCAGCCAAAAGCGGCGTCTGAATGGCGAGCGCGCGGCGCGTTGCCGTTACCGGCCTGGGGCTCGTCAACCCTTTTGGCGGGGATCTTGCGGACTTCTTCGGCCGGATGCTGCGCGGCGAATCGGCGATCCGGCTCTACACCCGCGAGGACGACGTGCTCAAGCCGCTTTCGGTCCCGGCGGTCCGTTGCGCGAATTTCGACGCCGACGCTGCCCTGGGCCGATCGCTTTCCTACACCATGGACCGCTACAGCCAGCTCGGGACCACGGCCGCCTTCTCGGCTTGGCGCGATGCCGGGCTTCCCCTGACCAAGGACGCGCCGCGCAACGACTGGGGCGTCTCCTGGGGTACGGCGCTGGGCGGCACGCTGACTTTCGAGAGCGGCTATATCGAGATGTTGCGTAACGGCCGGGAACGCGTGCCGCCGCTTTCGGTCGTGCTCGGAATGAGCAACGCAGCCGCTTCTCACATATCGATTCAGCTCGGCTTGGGAGCTTCCTGCGCGACTTATTCGGTTGCGTGCGCCTCATCGGCAGTCGCGATCGGCGAGGCCTTGCCGAAGATCCGCTCGGGCGAAGCGACGCTGATGGTCGTGGGCGGGTCCGAAGCGCCGCTCTCCTATGGCGTGGTGCGCGCATGGGAAGCGATGCGCATTCTTGCCCTGGGCGATGAGGCGTCCGCCGTGCGCGCCTGCCGTCCGTTCAGTTCGGATCGGCAGGGTCTGGTGCTCGGTGAAGGGGCAGGCGCGATGATCCTCGAGGATTGGGACCACGCGGTTGGGCGCGGCGCGAGGATTTATGCCGAATTCGCGGGGTGTGGCAGCACCTCCGATCATGAGCATCTCGTCCGGCCCAATGCGGATGGACAGGCGCGCGCCATGCGCATGGCAATTCAGGACGGCGGCATGACGCCCGACGAGATCGATTACATCAACGCGCACGGCACGGCGACGCGCGAGGGCGATCCGATCGAAATCGCGGCCATTCGCGCCGTATTCGGATCGCGTTCTGCGGCGGTCGCCGTCAGCGCCACGAAATCGATGCATGGGCACATGCTGGGCGCAACGGGAGTGGTCGAAGCCATCATCACGGTGCTGTCCCTCGCGTCGCAGGAGGCGCCGCCGACCGCGTATCTCGACGATCTGGACCGCGAATGCACCGGTGTACGCCACATCTCCGGCGCATCCCTGCGCGGCAGCTTGCGGGCGGCGTTGTCCAACTCCTTCGCATTCGGTGGCAGCAACACGGTGCTTGCATTCCGCGCGGCTCATTGAGCCCGCGCAGGGGCGAATCACGAAGGTCTCAGCCGACGGATCGCGAGCAGCGGCAGGCGCAGCACGAAGCCGAGGAAAAGACGGACGTGCATCCAGGTGAGCAGCGCGTTGTCGCGCCAGTAGTTGAAATGCGACACGCCGCCCTCGTCCGGGTGAAAATACCGCACCGGTGCGGGTCTGTTGAGCGGGCGCACCCCCAGCCAGCACATCCGCACTACCGCTTCCGGGTCGAAGTCGAAGCGCCGCATCCAGACCTGCTTGTGCATCACCTTGCGCAGGGGCGCGATCGGGTACACCCTGAAGCCGAACAGCGAATCGCCGATTCCCGTCCACAGCGTTTCGAGGTTGGCCCACCAGTTGGATACGCGGCGCCCCTTCACGCGCAGATTCGGCGCGCTCGCGTCGAACACCGGAACACCCAGCACCATGCAGGAAGGCTCGGCCAGGGAAGCCGCCATGAACTCGCCGATCAGCGCGGAGGGGTGCTGCCCGTCGGAATCCATCGTCAGAACGTGCGTGAAGCCGGCGGCCTGTGCGAGCTCGATGCCGTGCAGCACGGCCGCGCCCTTGCCGCCGTTCCTGGGCAGCACGATCACCTTCAGACCCGCGTCGGTTTCGGCCATCCGGCGCAATCCCTCGGCCGTGCCGTCGGTACTGGCGTCCACCACGACCCAAACCGGGTTCCAGAAACGCCGGGCAGCCTGGACCGTTTCATAGACTTTCGCGCCGGGGTTGTAGCTCGGAATCAGTACGACATGGGTCCGGGAAGCCTCCTTCATCGAGCCCTCAGCGCTCGTCGAGCCGGGGATTCTGCCGCTGCGCCAGGATTTTGCCGGCGGCATCGATGCCCTCCGGGCGACCGAGCTCGGATGCGAGATAGGCCTCCAGTTCCGCGATCATCTCTCTCAAGTTGTCCCTGGGCATGAAACGCCTTCCCAGCCGAACGCGGTAGCAGATCGGCATCGGCGGTATGCGATAAAGGGGCCAGCCCTTGGACAGAAAGGGCGATGCGGTTTCGATCAATACCGTCTGGATGGGAACGCCCGAGCGCTTCGAGACGAGGGCCGCTCCTCCCTTCAGGCGATTGATCGGCCGGCGGGTCGTTCGGGTTCCTTCCGGAAAGAGCAGGAGCTGGCTGCCGGACCTGAGGTTCTGCACGGCCTGCGTCGCAGCTCCGATGAAGTCGTCGTTGCGTATGTAGCCGGAAAGGCGCGCCGATGCTCCATAGATAGGATTGTCGATCAGCTTGGCCTTCATCACGCAGGCCACGTCGGGCAGGCGCGACAGGACCATGACCGCGTCCAGAAGGCTGGGATGGTTGGGCGCGATGATCAAAGGTCCGGCTCCGCGCAAGGCGTCCAGCGCACCGAGATCGAAGCGAATCGCCCCGGTCAGCGCGAGGACCTGGAGATAACAGTGAAAGCCCCAGCTGGTGATCGAGCGACCGACCACCTTCCCCCGTTCCTCGGGCAGCAGGTAGCCAAGGAATGCCGCCGCCCCGGACCATATCAAGCACATCAAGCCAAAGACGAGCAGACCCAAGTAGACGACGAGGTATCCATAAGCGGCGCGCAAGCCCGTCCGGATCATTGGCGTTGCGGATCCCTGCAAGAGCATCGGCTTTCCCGTTCGCAAGACTCAGCTCGCACCGAAGATTCGTCACCCTAACACAGGACGCGGCCGGCAAATAACCGTCCATGGTTCCGTCGCATTTGCTCCGCAGCCACGGTAGAATTCGAAATTCACGATATCGGAGTGTCCAGGGAAACTGCGTGGACGCGAGACGGCGCGTAGTGTTGAAAACCAGCGGCGGCTTGCTCGCCCTGGCGGCAGCGGGGGTCATCAGGCCCGGCGAGGCGCTCGGGCAGGAATGGAACAAGGCGGCGTTCGACACGAAGAGCGTCGCCGACACGGTGAAGGCGCTGGGCGGCAGCGGCTCGACCCCGAGCAGCGGCGTCGAGATCACCGCGCCGGACATAGCGGAAAACGGAGCGGTCGTGCCGATCGCCGTGGAGAGCAAGCTCCCCCGGACGCAAGCCATCGCCATCCTGATCGAAAAGAACCCGAACACGCTGTCCGCGGAATTCGCGATCCCCTCGGGCACCGACTCGTTCGTCAGCACCCGCGTCAAGATGGCGGAGACGTCGAATATCTACGCGCTCGTAGTCGCGGACGGCAGGTACTTCCATGCGGTGAAGGAAATCAAGGTCACCATCGGCGGGTGTGGAGGGTGACATGGCAGACCCGATGCGCATCCGCGCCAGCATGACGGGGGACAAGGTCGAGGTGAAAGTGCTGATGGCCCACGAGATGGAAACCGGCCTGCGCAAGGACGCCGGCGGCAATGCCATTCCGGCGCATTTCATCCGGAACGTGACCGTAACGCATGGCGGAAAGACCGTGCTGTCGGCGCAGTGGGGAACGTCGGTCTCGCGCAATCCTTTTCTGCATTTTCGCTTCAAAGGAGGCAAGCCCGGCGAGAAAGTGACGATCACCTGGCTCGACAACAAGGGCGAAAGGCGAACCGACGAGGCGGTCATTGCCGGCGGCTGACAGCGGAGCCCGTCGAGGCACAACCACGAGGGAAGAGAGTCATGGGTATTCAGCGCGTCCTGGCCGGGGTGCTCGCGGCGATCCTGCCGTGCCTTTCCCCGGCTCAGCAGGACACCCTGAAGGAAATAGACCGCTACCGCCAGCTCCTGCAGGAGAGCAATCCCGCCGAGCTGTACGAGGCGCGCGGCGCCGAGCACTGGACACGCAAGCGCGGACCGAAGAACTCCTCGCTCGAGCACTGCGACCTCGGCCTAGGGCCTGGTGTCGTCAAAGGCGCCTACGTGCGGCTGCCACGCTACTTTGCGGACACCGACCGCGTGCAGGACCTCGAGTCGCGTCTGCTCACCTGCATGGTGACGCTGCAAGGGTTCACTCCCGAAGAAGCCAGACGTAACCCGTTTTCCGGGACCGGGGTGCCGATGATCACGACGGACCCTTATTCCGGCGTGGGCCAGCGGTCGGTGATGACGGATCTGGTTGCCTGGATCGCATCCGAGTCGCGCGGCATGACGATTGCCCCGTCGGTGTCGCATCCAAGAGAGCGCCTGGCCTATCAAGCCGGCGAAAGCCTTTTCCACTATCGCGCCGGACCGTATGACTTCGGCTGCATCACCTGCCACGGCGAAGAAGGAAAGCGGATCCGGTTGCAGAATCTGCCGAGAATGACCAATGCCAAAGACGCGCAACGCGCGTTCGGCACCTGGCCCGCATACCGCGTCTCGGAGGGCGAGTTGCGCTCCATGCAATGGCGCATGTGGGAGTGCGTCCGGCAGATGCGCTTCCCGGAGCTGGAGTTCGCTTCGGATGCGTCTATCGCGCTGATCATGTTTCTCGCCAAACGGGCCGAGGGCGGCACGTTCGACGCTCCGGCGATCAAACGATGAAGGCCGAAATGCAGCCGGCAATGATTCTGGCGCTTGCGCTTTCCGGCATCTGCGTCGCGGGGTGCGCGAGCCGGCCGTCCGATTCGGAGACCGAGCGCGCGCTGACCGAGATGATAAAGACCTCGTTCAAGACTCGTGGCCAGGCGACGATCGCTCGCCTGAGCCAGGATGACGCGCAGGCGCTCTGCAGCAAGCACGCCGGTGAATTGCCCAAGGGCGTGAGCGACGGGATCGAGAAAGCGCAACAAGCGACCCTCCGCTACCCGGGCTCCGGAAAGCTCATGGGCGACTGGCGCGAGGGGGAACGGATCGCGCAAAGCGGCGCCGGCAAGCAGTTCACCGACGCCCCGACCCGGCCTGCCGGCGGCAGCTGCTACAACTGCCACCAGCTCTCGAAGCAGGAGCTGTCGTTCGGCACGATCGGCCCGAGCCTCTACCAGTTCGGCAAGGTGCGAGGCGCGAGCGAGGCGATCCAGAAGTACACCTACGGCAAGATCTACAATTCCGAGGCGTTCTCGGCCTGCTCCAGCATGCCGCGCTTCGGCCACAATGGCGTCCTCACCGAAGAGCAGATCACGCACCTCGTGGCGCTGCTGCTCGACCTCGATTCCCCCGTAAACAAGTGAGCTCGACGGGGCGATGTCCCTATCCCGTCGCGAATTCCTGCAGGCGCTCGCCGCGGCGGCCGCGGCGGGCCTGCCGCTCGATTCGCGCCCGGCCCTAGGCAACGGGGCCTTCTACGATTTTCCGCCTTTCGGCAACGTATCGCTCCTCCATTTCACCGATTGCCACGCGCAGCTGCTGCCCGTGAGCTTCCGCGAGCCGAGCGTCAATCTCGGCGTCGGCGAAGGCGCGAACCGCCCGCCGCACCTGGTCGGCGAGGCGCTGCTCAAGCGCTTCGGCATTTCTCCCGGCACGCGCGAGGCGCATGCCTTCTCCCACCTCGATTTTGTGCGGGCGGCCGGAAAATACGGGAGGCTCGGCGGCTTCGCCCACCTCGCGACGCTGGTGCGGCAGCTGCGCGCCGGGCGCGTCGCCTCGCTGCTGCTGGACGGCGGCGACACCTGGCATGGATCGGCGACCTCGCTTTGGACGCGGGGGCAGGACATGATCGAGGCGCAGAAGCTCCTCGGCGTCGACATCATGACCGGGCACTGGGAATTCACCTACGGCGCGGCGCGCGTCAGGGAAGTGCTCGAAAAGGATTTCGCCGGGCGGATCGAGTTTCTTGCGCAGAACGTCGAAACCAGCGATTTCGGCGACCCCGTGTTCAAGCCCTACACTCTCCGGAGCCTGGGCGGCGTGCCGGTCGCCGTGATCGGGCAAGCGTTCCCCTATACGCCCATCGCCCATCCCCGGCGTTTCGTCCCGGACTGGAAGTTCGGCATCGAGGAGCGGCGTCTGCAGCGGATCGCGGACGAAGTGCGTGCGGGAAATGGAGGAAAAACGGGCGCGCAGATCGTGGTGCTGCTCTCGCACAACGGCATGGACGTGGACCTGAAGCTCGCCTCCCGCGTCACCGGCATCGACGTGATCCTGGGAGGCCACACCCACGACGGCGTGCCGGTCCCGGCCGTCGTGCAGAACGCGAAAGGCAGAACGCTCGTCACCAGCGCCGGCTCGCACGGCAAGTTTCTCGCGGTGCTCGACCTCGAAGTCAAGGGCGGGCGCATCTCGGATTATCGCTACCGGTTGCTGCCCGTGTTCGCGAACCTGCTGCGCGCAGACCGCGACATGGCAGAGCTGATCGAAGCGAAGCGCGCGCCGTACCGGGAGAAGCTCGCTGAGCGACTCGCGGTGAGCGAGACGCTGCTCTACCGCCGCGGGAATTTCAACGGCACCATGGATCAGTTGATCCTCGACGCGCTCATGGAAGCGAAGGACGCGGAGATCGCCTTCTCGCCCGGATTCCGCTGGGGAACCACGGTTCTGCCCGGCGAGGCGATCACTTACGAGGAGGTCATGAATCAGACCGCGATCACGTATCCCCGCGTCGTCGTGACGCAGATGACCGGCGAAACGATCAAGGCGACTCTGGAGGACGTCTGCGACAACCTGTTCAATCCGGATCCGTACTACCAGCAGGGCGGCGACATGGTGCGGGTCGGCGGAATGACCTACAGCTGCGCCCCGAACGCGAGACCGGGCGGGCGCATCGCCGACATGCGCCTCGCGGGCGGGCCGATCGAAGCCGGGAAGACCTACAAGATCGCGAGCTGGGCTCCCGTGGTCGAGGGCGTTCGCGACGAAAACCCGGACGAGCCGATTTGGGATGTGCTCGCCCGGTACCTGCGCGACAGGAAGTCCGTAGCGCCGCGCAAACTCAACGTGCCGCGCCTCATCGGCGTGAAAGGCAACCGCGGCCTGGCTTGAATCTCGCCCGAACGCCCCGATTCTTCCGAAGCAAGCTCGCAGGGTATAATTCGCCGGCTTGCATTCGGAGGCTTCATGCCGATTTACGAATATCGTTGCTCCTCCTGCGGGTTCCAGAAGGAATACCTGCAGAAGCTGAGCGACCCGATTCTCAGCGACTGCCCGGAGTGCGGCAAGCAGACGTTCTCCAAGATGCTGAGCGCGGCGGGATTCCAGTTGAAGGGAAGCGGCTGGTACGCGACCGACTTCAGGAACAGCGGCGCCAAACCGGCGGCGAAGCCGGACGTCAAGAGCACGACGGCCTCCGGTGACAAGGAACAGGGCGGTGCGAAGTCCGACACGAAGCCCGATGCGAAGCCCGACACGAAACCCGACACGAAGCCCGACACGAAACCCGACAAGAAGTCCGAAAGCAAGTCCGAGTCGAAATCCGAAGCCGTCGGCAGCGGGGCAGACGTTCGTCCTTAGCGTGGAACGCCGCCGCGGAGGAGGCGGCGCGCGATGAAAAAATACCTCATCACCGGGCTCTTGATCTGGATTCCGCTCGCGATCACGATCTGGGTGCTGGACCTGATCGTGAGCACGATGGACCAGTCGCTGCTGCTCCTGCCGCCGCAATATCAGCCCCAGGTCCTGTTCGGCCATCAGATACCGGGCCTCGGCGCGCTGCTCACCGTGCTCGTGGTGTTCGTCACGGGCGTGCTCGCCTCCAACATTCTCGGCCAGCGGTTGCTCTCGTTCTGGGAGAACGTGCTCGGCCGGATCCCCGTGGTGAAGACCATCTACAGCGGGGTGAAGCAGGTGAGCGACACGCTGTTCGCCCCGGGCGGCCAGGCGTTCAGCAAGGCGCTGCTCGTGCAGTATCCCCGCGAGGGCAGTTGGACGATCGCGTTCCTCACCGGGCGGCCGGGCGGCGACGTCGCCAATCACCTGCACGGAGACTATCTGAGCATCTACGTGCCGACCACGCCGAACCCGACCTCGGGGTTCTTTCTCATGATGCCCAGGGCCGACGTGATCGAGCTCGACATGAGCGTCGATGAGGCGCTCAAGTACGTCATCTCGATGGGCGTGGTGGCGCCGGTTCTGCCGGGCGCAAGAAAACCGTAGCGGCGCAGCCCGCCGGAATCGGGAGCGCCCCTTGCGCGCGGCGCAGGACTTGAACGCGCACACCGGCGCGGTAAAATGCCCGCATCGCGCCCTGCACTTGTCACCATGCCCGCTGCCCCTATCGCTTCGCCGGAATACCGATGCGACGTGCTCGTCATCGGCGGCGGCCCGGGCGGCTCGACCATTTCGGCGTTCCTCGCGCAAAAAGGCTGGAACGTGGTGCTGCTCGAAAAGGAACACCATCCGCGCTTTCACATCGGCGAATCTCTGCTGCCGCTCAACCTGCCCTTGCTCCGGCGGCTGGGCGTGCTCGATCAGGTGGATCAGATCGGGCTGGTCAAGCCCGGCGCCGAATTCAATTACGAAGGCTACGAGCCGGCCGTTTACTATTTCGCCAACGCCATGGACAAGTCCTACCCCTCGGCGTACGAGGTGCGGCGTTCGGAGTTCGACAACCTGTTGCTCCGAAACAGCACCGCCAAAGGCACCGAGGTGCGCGAGGGAGTCAAGGTCACCGAAGTAGAATTCCGGCGAGGCTCGACTTCGTTGGTGCGCGCAGTCGATGAGCACGGCCAGGCGCAATGCTGGGAGACGCGCTTCGTGGTGGACGCTTCCGGGCGCGACACCTTCCTCGCCAATCGCTTCAGCATAAAGAGCCGTAACCCCGTGCACAGCAGTTCCGCCGTGTTCGGCCATTTCAAGGGCGCGGTGCGCCGCCCCGGGCGCGACGAAGGCAACATCAGCGTCTACTGGTTCGATCACGGCTGGTACTGGATGATCCCGCTGCGCGACGGCGCGATGAGCGTCGGCGCCGTGTGCTGGACGTATTACATGAAGACCCGCAAGGTCAGCGTGGATCGATTCCTGCTCGACACCATCGCGCTGTGCCCGATGATGGCCGAGCGCCTCAAGGACGCGAAGCTCACGGCGCCGGCGCTCGCGACCGGAAATTTCTCGTACTGCGCGACGCGCATGACCGGCGACGGCTATATCATGGTCGGGGATGCGTATGCGTTCATCGACCCGGTGTTCTCGAGCGGCGTGTTCCTGGCGATGAACAGCGGCGAGCTCGGCGCCGAAGTCGTCGATGAAGCCCTGCGCAACGGCGACGTCTCGGCGCGCAGCCTGCGGCGCTACGAAAAGACCGTGAAGCACGGTCTCAAGACATTCTCCTGGTTCATCTACCGTATCACCACGCCCGCGCTGCGCAAGATGTTCATGTCGCCGCGCCCTGCGTTCCGGCTGGAACAAGCGATCCTGTCGCTGCTTTCGGCAGACATCTTCGGCAAAACACCGATCCGCGGTCCGCTCCTGGTCTTCAAGGCCATTTACTACGTCACCTCGATCTTCAATTGGCGCGAGAGCCTGACGGCCTGGCAGAAGCGCAAGCGCGCCTGGCGCACGAAGCTCGATTTTGTCTGGAAGAGCGGTAACTGAGGCGGGAATTGCCTCGATGCATCGCTGGGCTCATCGGGGTGCGCTCGCGGTCACGTTTCTGCTCGCCTACCCGGTTCTCACGCACGCCGCGGTCACGACGGGGCTCGCCTACCTGGCGTGGGCGGCGTGGCTGTGCATCGCTGCGCTGGTGTTCCTGTCGTTTCCGGGACAGTGGGGCCTGGCGGGTTTCGCGCTGCTTGCCGCGGCGCCGCTCGTCGCCGATCCGGACGCATTGCTGAAGTTCCCGCCGATCATCATCAATCTCGCTCTGGCCGTTTGGTTCGGAAGGACCTTGGCGCCGGGTGAAGAGCCGATGATCGGCTGGTTCGCCCGTCTCGTGCGCGGAACCGAGGTTCCCGCGGATCTCGCGCGCTATACGCGATGGTCGACGGCCGTTTGGACGGCGTTTTTCGTGAGCATGGCGGCGGCAGCCGCTGCACTGGCGGTGTTCGCGACGCCTCAGACCTGGTCACTGTTTGCGAACGGGATCGATTATCTTCTGGTGGGCGTGCTGTTCGTCGGCGAGTACGCTTTCCGGCGCGTGCGCTATCGGCATCATTCGCACCGCCCCCTCGCTGACGTGGTTCGAACCGTTGCCCGCTCGGCGAGACTCGCGCCGCGCCGGACCGCGCGCAAATGAACGCACTCCGGAAAGCACCCTGGCTCGACCATCGGGAGCGGGGCAGCCGCAGCGCGACCCGGTTCATGAAGTGGCTCGCCTTGCGCTGCGGCCGACGCGCCGCGCGTCTGCTGTTGTATCCGATCTGTGCATACTTCCTGCTCTTCTCGCCGCGCGCGCGGACCACTTCGCGCCAGTACCTCGCGCTCGCCCTCGGCCGGCCGCCGCGCTTCACCGATCTCTGGCGGCATTACTTCACCTTCGCAACGACCGTTCTCGATCGCGTGTATTTCATCGCCGGGCAATTCGAGCGCTTCGACATCGAGGTCAGGGGCATCGATCTCCTGCGCCGGACGCTGGCCAGGGGACGAGGCTGCCTTCTGCTCGGCGCGCACCTGGGAAGCTTCGAGCTGATGCGCACGCTGGCGCCCGAACATCGGCTTCCGGTCAACGTGGTGATGTATGAAGACAACGCCGCGAACATCACCGGGGCGCTGAACCCTCTGCTCGATCCGGCGCTACGCACGCGCATCATCGTGCCCGGCGAGGTCGACACCATGTTGCGGATCGGCGAGTGCCTCGCGCGCGGGGAGCTGGTCGGCCTGCTCGGAGACCGCTGCGCCGGCTCGGAAAAGGCCGTGATGTGCCGGTTTTTCGGCCGCGAGGCCGCTTTTCCGCAGGGGCCGCTGCTGCTCGCGCACAGCCTGCGGGTGCCGGTCATGCTGCTCGCCGGGCTGTACGAAGGCGGGAGGCGCTATGTCATCTACGTGGAGCCGTTCTGTGACGAGCCCGCGGGGGACCGCGCCGGGCGGGCCGCGTGGATCAGCGAATGGGCCCAGCGCTACGCCGAGCGCCTGGAGCATTTCTGCCGCACGGCGCCCTACAACTGGTTCAATTTCTATGATTTCTGGAGCAGGTCTCCGCGGTAGCCTGTTGCGTGCGGCTTCCGTGCTGCTCCTCCTTGCCACGCTTCCGGCCGCGGCGCAGGAGGAGCCCTGGGACTTCGCTCGACTGATGGCGCAGCTCGCGCAGGTGCAGGCGAGCCGGGCCCGGTACTCCGAGGTCAGGCGCGTCGCTGTGCTGCAGAAGCCCCTGCAGCTTTCCGGCACCTTGCTCTATGCGCGTCCTGCACGGATCGAGAAACGCCAGATCCTGCCCTTCAGGGAGGTGATACGCGTGGACGGCGACCGACTGACCGTCGAGCGCGAGGGCAAGACCCGCGAGCTCAGGCTGCAAAACGCGCCCCTCATCGCGGGGCTGGTCGAGAGCCTGCGCGCGACGCTCGCCGGCGACGCTACGGAGCTCGAGCGGCTCTATTCCGTCAGGGTGCGGGGCACCAGGCAGCGCTGGACGCTCGAGCTCATACCGAGGGAGGTCGAGATCGCGGGCGTCGTGAAAAGCATACTCGTCGCCGGCTCGGGTTCGCGCGTCGCCCGCCTCGAAATCCTCGAGCCGAGCGGAGACGGCTCGGTGATGACCATCCACGAAGAATCCCCGTGAGGCTCTCCGGTCGCACCGCGCTCGTCGTCTGGCTCGCGGTCGTCGCGGCGAGCGCCGGGTGGACGGCCCGCCGCGTGGTCTTCACCGCCGATCTGACCGCTTTCCTCCCCGCCGCGAGCGGCCGCCTGGAGCGGCTCCTCGTCGAGCAGCTGCGCTCGGGCGTAGCCTCCCGCACCATGCTGATCGCGATCGAAGGCGGCGCGCCACCCGAGCTCGCGCGCTTCTCCCGCGAGCTCGCGCGCGCTCTCGCAGCCGACCGGCGCTTCGACTATGTCATGAACGGCGCAGCGGAATTCACTCAGGGCGCGCGCGAGCTGGGATTGCGGTACCGCTACCTGCTGAGCCCGACCTCGAGTGCCGAGCGCTTCAGCGAGCAATCGCTCGCCCGCGCGCTGCGCGAGAACCTCGAGCGGCTCGCGACGCTCGAAGGAGCGGCAATCAAAGCGACACTCGCGCGCGATCCGACTGGCGAGCTGCGCAGCCTCGTCGAGGCCGCGGGTCAGGGGGCGCCGGCGTCGCGGCACGGCGTGTGGTTTTCCGGCGACGGCCGGCGCGCGCTGCTGCTCGCGCAGACCGCGGCCTCGGGGATAGATGCGGTGCGCCAGCAGGAGGCGGCCGATGCCTTGGCCGCAGCCTTTCAAAGTACCGGAGCCGGTCCCGGATATCGCGTGCTGGTGAGCGGGCCGGGCGTGTTCGCCGCGCGCACGCGCGCGGCGGTCGAGCACGACTCCCGCTGGCTCACGGGCCTCGCCGGCGCGCTGGTCCTCCTGATACTGGTCCTCGTATACCGTTCGCCCGGCCCCGTGGCGCTCTCCGCGCTGCCGGTGCTGACGGGTCTGCTCGTGGGTGTCGCGGCGGTGGGCGTCCTCTTCGACACGGTGCACGGGATCACGCTCGCCTTCGGGGCGACGCTGATCGGGGAGGCGGTCGATTACCCGTCCTACGTCTTCACGCAGCGCAAGTCCGGCGAATCCGTGCTCGAAGTCCTCGCCCGGGTCTGGCCGACCTTGCGCCTTGCCGTGCTCACCACCGTTTTCGGCTCGCTCGCGCTGCTGCTCTCGAGCCTGCAGGGCCTCTCCCAGCTCGGCGTGCTCTCGATGGTCGGTGTGCTCGCGGCGGGGCTCGTGACGCGCTGGGTTCTGCCCGCGCTCGCTCCGGGCCGAGACGCGCCGCCGCCGCGCGTGCTGCCCTTCAGCCTGGTTCGCGCTGGGCTCGCGATGCGCCGCGCGGCGTGGATCGCCTGGGTGGTGCTCGCTGCGGCGCTCGCTTTCGTCGTCGCGCGCCACGACCGGATCTGGGACGACGATCTCGGACGCCTGAGCCCGCTCCCCGAGTCGGCGCGCGAGCTGCACCGGCAGCTGAGCGCCGATCTGCGCGCGCCGGACGTGGGTTATCTTCTGATCGTGACGGCCGCGGACCGGGAGGCGGCGCTCGAGAAAAGCGAGCAGACGGCGCTCGCTCTCCAGAGCTGGGTGGGCGAAGGCGTGCTGGAGGGCTTCGACCTCGCGGCGCGCTATCTGCCGAGCGCGAAGACGCAGGCCCTTCGCCGCGCCGCGCTGCCCCAAGCGCGCGACCTGCACCGCTCGCTCGAGCGCGCGCTGCGCGGCTCGCCGTATCGCGCCGACGCGTTCGCGCCCTTCGAGCGCGACGTGGAAGCGGCGCGGCTCGGGCCCCTGCTCACGATCGATGACCTGCGCGGTACCGGGCTCGATCTCAAGGTGCAGTCGCTGCTCGCAACGCGAGACGGCGAATGGCATGCGCTTATTCCCCTGCGCGGCGTGCGCGACCGGTCGCGGCTGCGCCCGCTGGCCGAGCGGCTGCCCGAGGGCGCGCGTGCGAGCTTCCTCGATCTCAAGGCCGAATCGGACCGGCTGATCGGCGGCTACCGCTCTCAGACCCTCGTGCTCGCCGCTTTGGGCGCGCTCGCGATCGCCGTATTGCTGTGCTTCGGACTTCGCAGCCTGCGAGCCGCGCTGCAGGTCATGCTGCCGGTGTATGCGGCGATCGCGATGACGGTCGCCTGCCTGGCGCTGCTCGGGATCGGCTTATCGCTGTTCCACCTGGTTTCGCTCTTGCTCGTGCTCGGGATCGGTCTCAACTACTCGCTGTTTTTCAATCGAGCGCAACCCGGAACCGACAGCGAGCAGGGCACCTCGCTCGCCTTGTCGGTGTGTTTTCTCACTACATTCGCCGCGTTCGGGTGCCTTGCGACATCGCGTATCCCCATTCTGTCGGCGATCGGGCTCACGGTGACCTTGGGCTGCGCGCTGTCGCTTCTCAACTCGATGATTCTCGGCGGCACGGCTGCGCGGGAACGCGAAGCGCGCTAGAACGGCGGCAAATCCCCTCGGGTCGGTTTGCTATACTGCGCCCCCCATGCGCACCCACTATTGCGGCAAGCTGAGCGCCGCGCTCCTAGGGCAAACCGTGACGCTCGCCGGCTGGGCGCACCGCCGCCGCGACCACGGCGGGGTGATCTTCATCGACCTGCGCGACCGCGAGGGCCTCGCGCAAATCGTCTCGGATCCCGACCGCAAGGCGACTTTCGCGACCGCGGAAAAGATCCGCAACGAATTCGTGCTGAAGGTGACCGGCGTCGTGCGCAGGCGTCCTGAAGGCACCGTCAATCCGAACATCGCCTCGGGCGAGGTCGAAGTGCTCGCGCACGATATAGAGATCCTCAGCCCTTCGCTGACGCCGCCTTTCCAGCTCGACGATGAGCATCTCTCGGAGACCGTGCGCCTCACGCACCGCGTCATCGACCTGCGCCGCGAGACGATGCAGAAAAACCTGATGCTGCGCTATCGCACGGCGATGGCGGTGCGCAGGTTTCTCGACGAGCGCGGCTTCGTCGACATCGAGACGCCGATGCTCACGCGCTCGACGCCCGAGGGCGCGCGCGACTACCTCGTGCCTTCGCGCGTAAACCCCGGCGAGTTCTTCGCGCTGCCGCAGTCGCCCCAATTGTTCAAGCAGCTCCTCATGATTGCGGGGTTCGACCGCTACTACCAGATCACCAAGTGCTTCCGCGACGAGGATTTGCGCGCCGACCGCCAGCCCGAGTTCACCCAGATCGACTGCGAGACCTCGTTTCTCGCCGAGACCGAGATCCGCGCGATTTTCGAAGGCTTGATCCGGAGCGTATTCAAGGAAGTCCTGGGCGTCGCGCTCCCCGACCCGTTCCCGGTGATGAGCTACGCCGATGCGACGCGCGATTACGGCTCGGACAAGCCCGACCTGCGCGTGCCCTTGAGGCTCACCGAGCTCACCGGGGTGATGAAGTCGGTCGAGTTCAAGGTGTTCTCAGGGCCGGCGAACACGCCGGCTCACCGCGTGGCCGGACTCTTGATTCCCAAGGGAGGCGATCTCACGCGCGGCGAGATCGACGCTTACACCGAGTTCGCAGGAATCTACGGCGCGAAGGGCCTCGCCTGGATCAGGTTCAACGACATCGCCAAAGGGCGCGAAGGCATGCAGTCGCCGATCGTGAAGAACCTTTCGGACGCCGCGCTGCGCGCGATCGTCGATCGCTCCGGCGCGAAAAACGGCGACCTGATGTTCTTCGGCGCGGGAAGGATCAAGGTAGTCAACGACGTGCTCGGCGCCCTGCGCGTGAAGATCGGCCATGAGAAAGGCTACGCGGGAAGCGGCTGGAAGCCGCTTTGGGTCGTGGATTTCCCGATGTTCGAGTACGACGAGGAGGAGAAGCACTGGAACGCGATGCACCACCCGTTCACCGCGCCCAAGGACGGCCACGAGGATCTTCTTGCGCGCGATCCCGGAGCGGCGCTCGCCAAGGCCTACGACATGGTGCTGAACGGCTCGGAGATCGGCGGGGGCTCGGTGCGCATCCACCGCGAGGAAGTGCAGTCGAAGGTGTTCCGCGCGCTCTCGATCGGCGCGGAGGAGGCACAGCAGAAATTCGGCTTCCTGCTGGATGCGCTCCAGTACGGCGCACCGCCCCACGGTGGAATCGCCTTCGGACTGGATCGCATCGTGGCCATGATGGCGGGCAGCGAATCGATCCGCGACGTCATCGCCTTTCCAAAAACCCAGCGCGCGCAGGACCTGCTCACGCGGGCGCCTTCGCCCGCGGACGAAAAACAGCTGCGCGAGCTGCACATTCGCCTGCGCAAGACCGAGAGCTGAACGCATGAATGCCGACTGGATCAGGGACGCGGCGAAGGCGGGCGTCTTCCAGCTCTCCGCCGACGCGCGCGAGCTTGCGCGCGCCGCGGCCGCGGCGGGGCTCATGGTGATCTACATCGACATCGGCCACGCGCACGACAAAGAGGACTTTCTCGAGGACGCGTCCCGGGCGATGCGCTTTCCCGAGCGCTACGCCCGCGACTGGAACGCCTTCGCGGGCGGCCTCAAAGACCTGTCGTGGCTTTCCGCGAAGGGCTGGGTGCTCATTCTCGAGAAGAGCAAGCACTTCTGCGGCGGGCACGGCCACGAATTCAAGGAAACGATGGCGGCGATGAGTGCGGCCGCCGAGCACTGGCGCGGAGAGGGCAAGCCCTTCTGGACGCTGATCGGCGGGCCCGAGGGCTGGAAGTCCGGCTGGCCGGACGTGCCGGCGGCGTGAATCGCCCTCAGCCGGCTTCGGCTTCCAGCCCCATCGCCTCCCGGAACGCGCCGCGCACCTCGGGCGGCTGGCCGTAGTGCCACCTGAAATCCTCGAGCAGGTTTTTCCAAAAGGGATGTCGGCGGTATTCCTCCAGCGTCATTCCCTCGGTGTAGAGCTTCCTGCCGATGTTGGGAAGCTCGACGCGCTCATTGGCCTTGGCGTCGCGAATGAGCCCCTTGGGATCCTTGCCGCCAGCGACCGCGGCCAGGTCCCGGAAGAGCTGCTTGCGGATGAGCGAGATCCCGCGGTCGCTCGCGCCGAGGTTCTCCTTCGTGCGGTCGGCGATGCGCCCCTGGCCGACCCATGCGACGATGTCCTGGTTGATGACATGGCTCGTGATCCAGCGGCCTGTCTGCGGGTCCCTGATCGGCGCAGTCCAGGCCGGGATGCTCTTCTGTTCGTAGGGCTCGGCTTCCTTCGGCACGCGGATGAATGACCAGGTGACCGAGAGCATGTTCTCGTCGTCCACCGGAACGCGCCACTCGAAGTGCTCGCCCAGGAAAAACCCGTTCGGCCAAAGGCACACGCGGCCGGTGGTCCACAGCGGATCGGCTTCGTCGGAGCCTTCGCGCACGCGCTTGTAGACGAAACCGTACTCGAATTCGTCGAAGCCGATCTTCAGATGCTTGGCCGCGTAGGGACCGGTGCCGCCCTTCAGGCGCAGGCTCCAGTTCTCGTGCATCCATTCGAAATGCACGGGGTCGATCGAGTTCTCCTGCGCCTGCAGCCAGTTGCACGGCACTTCCGCGAACACGATCTGCACGAAGCCGTTCTTCCACGAGAACGGCTCCCAGTCGGGCAGGAGCGGCGCAGGCTGCGGGCCGAGATAGGTCCACAGGAGCCCGGCTTTTTCCCGCACCGGATAGGCCGCAGTGCGGATCCTATTCTTGAGGCGCTCCTGCGGGTCGAACTTCTCCTCGAAGGGCTGCGCGATGCAGTGCCCCTTCTCGTCGTACGTCCAGCCGTGGTAGTGGCAGCGCAAGCCGCATTTCTCGACGTAGCCGTAGGCGAGGTCGGCGGCGCGGTGCCTGCAATGCCGCGCGATCAGGCCGAAGGTGCCCGAGAGGTCGCGGTAGACGACGAGGTCCTCACCCATGATGCGCACCGGCCTGATCGCGTTCGCCTCCAGGTCGCTCACCGCGGCGACCGGGTGCCAGTAACGGCGCAGGAGCTCGCCCATGGGCGTGCCCGCACCGACCTGGGTCAGCGTCCGGTTCTTTTCCGCGCTCAGCATCGCTCCGCCTTCACTCCACTTTCGCGCCGGAAGCCTTGATGAGCGCCTCCCATCTCGGAAAATCCCTGCGGTAGCTCTCGGCGAACTCTTCGGGCGTGTTGCCGATCGGCAGCTGCCCCATCGCGATCAGGCGCTCCGAGACCTCGGGCATTCTCAGGACTTCCACGATCTCGCGCGAGAGCCGCTCGACGATGGGCCTGGGCGTTCCGGCGGGCAGGTAGGCGCCGCCCCAGACCGGCATCTCGAATCCGGGGAAACCCTGCTCGGCAAAAGTGGCGAGCTCGGGCCAGGCGACGAAGCGCTTCGGGCCGGTGATCGCGAGGGCGCGGATTTTTCCTGCGGCGGCGAGGGGCTTCGCGATCAGGATGCTCACCCAGGCCACGTCCAGAGCGCCGTTCATCACGTCGGTGCTCGCCTGCACCTCGCCCTTGTAGGGGACGTGATTGAGCGGCACGCCGTACTCCTTCTCCAGGATCACGCCGAAGAGGTGCAGCGAGGTGCCCACGCCGATCGAGCCGTAGCTCACCGGCCGCCCGAGCTTCTTCGCCCATTCGACGAAGCCTTTCAGGTCCCGGTAGGGCGCGCTCGCCGGCCCGACAAGGAGCACGTTGCCGGTGCTGATCTGCGTCACCGGCTCGAAGTCCTTCACCGGATCGTAGGGGAGATTCGCGCGCAGCACGCGGTTTCCCACCATCGAGCTCATGATGGTGACGAGGAAGGTGTAGCCGTCGGGCGGCGCTTTCGCCGCTTCGGCCGTGCCGAGCACGGTCGCCGCACCCGGCTTGTTGTCCACTACGACCGGCTGCCCGAGCCGGAGCGAGAGCTTCTCCGCGATGATGCGGCACATGACGTCGATGTTGCCGCCCGCGACCGAAGTCGAGATGAGGCGCACCGGGCGCGAAGGCCACTTGTCCTGGGCGCGGGCGGCGCCGGCGAGCGCGCCGGCGGCGACGGCAAGCAGGAAGCCCCGCGCGATCCGGTGATTCATGGACCCTCCTTTTGCACTATTATTCCCGGCCCGCCGCCCCATGACTACTGTTTACAAAATTCCCCGCTCGGTGCTGGTCGTGATCCACACCCCGGATCTGCAGGTACTGATGATGGAGCGCGCCGCCTGGCAGGGTTTCTGGCAGTCGGTCACGGGCAGCCTCGCGCACGAGTCGGAGCCCCTTCGCGACGCGGCGATCCGCGAGGTGCGCGAGGAGACCGGCCTGGATGCGGCGCGTTACGATCTGCGCGACTGGGGCATCGAGAACCGCTTCGAGATCTTCAAGAAGCACCAGAGCCGCTATGCGCCGGGGGTCACGCACAACCTCGAGCACGTGTTCAGCCTCGCCGTGCCCGAGCCGCTTCCCGTCACGCTCGACCCCGCGGAGCACCTGAGCTGCAAGTGGCTGCCCTGGCGCGAGGCCGCCGCGCTCACGATCTCCTGGACCAACCGCGACGCGATCCTCGCCCTGCCGCAAAGGCAGGGAGTCAGCGCCCCGTAATTCTGCAAAGCTTGCGGCGGAATATGCGGTTGCGTCATGCTGTTGGCATGTTCGTGATCCCGATCCGCGTCGGCTCCGCTCTCATCTTCACGCTCGCCGTCGCGCCGGGCCTTTCGCATGCCGCTGCCGCCGAGGCAATCGAGACCCGGATCGAGCGGCAAGGAGAATACATCACGGTCAACGCATCGGCGCTGATGCAGGTCGATGCGCGAATCGCCTGGGAAGTACTCTCGGACTACGACAATCTCGCCCAATTCATCCCGGACGTGAAGAGCTCGCGCGTCGTGTCGCGCGACGGCAACCGCTTCCTGGTGGAGCAAAAGGGCGAGTTCGGATTCTTCTTCTACCGGCAGCCGGTCGAAGTGATGCTGGAAGTCGTGGAAGAGCCGCGCCGCCGGATCGACGCGCGCCGGATTTCCGGAAACATCCGGGATCTGGAGACCCGCTACGAGCTCAAGGCGTCGGATCCTGGAGTGAAGCTCGACTACGTCGGACGCTTCATACCGGAATTCTCCGTGCCCCCTTTTTTCGGCATGGCGATGGTGCGAAGGATCATCGAGCGCCGCTTCCGCGCCATGGTCGAGGAGATCGTGCGGCGCGACGCGCTCGCGCGCGGCCGGCCGAAGGACTGAGAGGTCCCCCGGACGGTTCGCGCCTGCATCGGGCGGATCAGAACTTGTAGATGCCTTGGAGCCCGAGCGTCTGCAAGGTCTTGGCGGTCGTGCCGTCCGAGTTGATGAAAACGCCCTTGTCGGACCGGTCCCCGCGGACCTCCGCGCGCAGCTCGACGCTGCTGTTCGGCAGGTAGGCCAGGGTGGCGGTTATCTCGTTGTACTTGACGTCGGTATTGGCCGCCTGGTTATTGGGGGCGAAGTGGAAGTTGTTCTTGTCGTCGAACGTCTCCACGCGCGCCGCGACTCGCCACTCCCGGTTGAGGTTGTAGGCGAAGTATCCCGCGAGGCCGTTGTACTTCGCCGCCCCGCCCAGGGGTCTGTCCTGGTTGACGTACAGGATCTCGCCGCCGGCGCTCATGCGGTTGTTGATGGTGTAGCTCGCGACGACGTTGAGGAGGTTGCGCGTGTCCTGGGCGCCCCCGCCGGGCGTTCCCGGCGGCACCGCCGATTCCTTGCCGGAGTAGGCGGTGACGTTGATGGTCAGCGGCTTGATGGGAATGATCGACGCCCCGAGCTCGACAGTCTTGCCCTTGTTCGCGTCGGTGAGCTGGTCCCAGCCGTTGTTCATGCCGCCGTACAGGGTGACGGTGTCGCTCACGGCATAGCCCGCGCGCACGCCGGTGTGCGTGAACGGAATGGCGCCGAAGAGCATCGAGCGCGTGAAGTTCATGTTGCCCGTGCTCGCGATCACCTCCGTTCCGGCGAGCGTCACGAACTTGCCCGCCATCAGGGTGAGGGAGCCGCTCGAGTACTGCCCGTAGGCCTGGGTGAGGTCGAAAGTGTTCGCGGCTACTCCTTCAGGGAAGGAATGGATGAACTGCGCGTCCTTGCCCACCGTGATATTGACCACGCCGCCGAAGCCTCTGCTCGGCTGCTTGGCGACGGTCAGCCCGAACTGGTTCAGCGCGAAGGAGTTGTTCTGCGAGTCGAACACCCGGTTCGAAAACCCGCCGGCTTCGACGTTGCGGTTGGCGTAGGAATAGCCGGCATCGATGTACCCGCTCACGTTGAGGCCGGAAGCATCGAGCACCTGCGAGAGCGTCGGAGCCCTGGCCGCCTGGGCCAGCGCCACCGTGGGAGCCGCGAGCGCGGCGGAGACTGCTGATGCGATGAGAAGCTTCTTCATAGAGCGTCCTTTCGTGGGTGGGAAAAATGCTTCCGCCGGTTTTATTTCGGCTTCAATCCTGCCAGGCTTGCTTGATGCCGGGACGCATCGGACTCTCGCCCGAAACGCCCTCCCCCTACTTGCCTGATCCCGACCAACGTTTACCTGGGTTCGCTCGTGCTGCACTCCTCAAGAATGTGAAAAATTACCGGGGCCGCGACCCCGGAAATCGGCGCAAGGATAGACCAAAAACGGATTTTTTCCAACTACCGTTTTACCGGGGCCGTCTTGGGGCCGAGCGGGGGGCTGTTATGATGGATGCGACTTCGACCGTTCCGGCCGGCGTGCTACCACCTCAAGGCGCACAGATTCCAACGTGAATTTACACGTCTCCACCTACAACATCCACAAGGGCTTTTCGCAGTTCAACCGCCGCATGATGATCCACGAGTTGCGCGAGCACCTCCAGGTCCTCGGCGCGGACATCATTTTCCTGCAGGAAGTGCAGGGGCTGCACAGCCGCCACGCGTCGCGCTTCGAGGACTGGCCGGACGAGCCGCAATACGAGTTTCTTGCCGACCAGGTGTGGCCGGAATTCGCCTACGGGCGCAACGCCGTCTACGACCACGGCCATCATGGCAACGCCATCCTCAGCCGCTACCCGATCGTGCGCGCGGAAAACGAGGATGTCTCGCACCACGCCCTGGAGCGTCGCGGCATGCTTCACTGCGAGATCGAGCTGCCGAAGGTGGCGCGTCGGCTGCACTGCATCTGCGTGCATCTCGCGCTGCACGAGCGCGGCCGGCGCCACCAGGTCGGCGCGATCATCGAGCGCCTCAATCGCGAGGTGCCCGATGACGCGCCGGTCGTCGTCGCGGGCGACTTCAACGACTGGCGCAATCGCGCCGGCAAGCGCCTCGAGGAGGACCTGGGGCTGGAGGAGGCCTGCCGCGACCATCGCGGCAAGCCGGTGCGCACCTTCCCGAGCGCCTTCCCGATGCTGCGTCTGGACCGCATCTACGTGCGCGGATTCCGCGTGCGCCACACGCATGTGCACCACGGCCCGATATGGCGGCGCCTGTCCGACCACGCCGCCCTTTCCGCGCATCTGCAGCTCGAGTAGGTCGCCCGCATGGCGGTCGAGTTCCTGCCCGGAAACCGGCTGACGCTGCTGCGTTCGGGCGTGGAGTATTTCCCCGCGCTCGAAGCCGCGATCCAAGGGGCGCGGCGCGAGATCTTCGTCGAGACCTACATCTACGCCGGCGACGCCACCGGGGAACGCATTACGAAGGCCCTGTGCGATGCCGCGCGGCGCGGGGCGGCGGTCCATGTGCTCGTGGACGGCTTCGGCTCGAGGGACATGCCGGCGGAGTTCGCCCGCGAGCTGCGCGACGCGGGCGCGCGCCTGCTGGTGTTCCGCCCGGAGGTGTGGCGCTTCCCCTTCCGGCGGGACCGGCTGCGGCGCATGCACCGGAAGATCGCGGTGGCGGACGGGCGCGTCGCCTTCGTCGGCGGAATCAACATCATCGACGACATGGACACGCCGCGGCAGGTCCCGCCCCGCTACGACTACGCCGTGAGGATCGAGGGGCCGCTGCTCGCGGGGATCCAGGACTCCGCCGTGCGCCTGTGGAACCGCATCGCGCTGGCGAGGCTCGAGCACGCCTGGCGCGTCAGCCACCCGGTCCCGCCCCACGTGGCGCGCGCGGGAAGCCAGCGCGCGGCGCTCGCCGTGCGCGACAACCTCCGCCACCGCCGCGACATCGAGGAAGCCTATCTGGCGGCGATCGGGTCCGCGCAGGAGGAGATCATCATCGCGAGCGCCTATTTCTTCCCCGGGAGGCGCTTCCGCCGCGCGCTCGTCGGCGCCGCAGCGCGCAGAGTTCGCGTGGTGGTGCTGCTGCAGGGGCGCGTTGAGTACGTGCTGCTCTATTACGCCTCGCGGGCCCTCTACGGAACGCTGCTCGAGGCGGGCGTCGAGATCTACGAGTACCAAAAGAGCTTCATGCACGCCAAAGTCGCGGTGATCGACGGCCACTGGGCGACGGTGGGCTCCTCCAACATCGATCCGTTCAGCCTGCTGCTCGCGCGCGAGGCGAACCTGGTGGTCGAGGACCGGCGTTTCGCCGCCGCGCTGCGCGGGCGGCTCCGCGCCGACATCGAGCACGGCGCCCGCGTGGTGGCGAAGACCCGCTGGTTCAGGCAGCCCCTGTGGAAGCGCATCCCGAACTGGATCGGTTACGGGGTGGCGCGCTTCGCGATCGGGATGTTCGGCTTCGGCGGGCGGTTTTGACGGGCCCGCTTTGACGAGCTATTTGCGGCGCGGGTAGAGTAATAGGAGCGCAGCCGTTCGGCTCGCCCGGGAGGAGGGAAGTCCGCATGCCCAAGTATTCGACGGAATCCATTCGTACTGTAGCGCTGGTGGGCCACACCGGCGCGGGCAAAACCACGCTCGCAGAGGCTCTGCTCGTCAAGGCCGGAGCGATCACCTCGGCCGGCAGCGTCGAGAAGGGCAACACCGTCTGCGATTTCGATCCGCTGGAAAAGGAGTACAAGCACTCGCTCAACTCGGCGCTCGTCAACTTCGCGTGGAAGAACGTCCACATCCACCTGATCGACACGCCCGGGTCGCCGGACTTCATGGGGCAGGCGATCGGGGCCCTGGCCGCGGTCGAGACGGCGGTGATCGTGGTGAATGCCGAGACCGGAATCCAGCTCGCCACCGACCGCATGCTCAAGTGGGCGGCGAAGCGGAACCTGTGCCGCATGATCGTGATCAACCGCATCGACGCGGAAAACGCCGATCTCGAGGGGATGCTCGCCAGAATCCAGCAGGCGGTCGGCAAGGAATGCCTGCCGATCAACCTCCCCGCGGAGGGCGGGAAGGACGTGGTGGACTGCTTCTTCAATCCCGACGGCGAGGCGGATTTTTCTTCCGTCAAGGAAGCGCACGCTGCGCTCGTCGACCAGGTCGTCGAAGTCGACGACGCGCTGATGGAGAAGTACCTCGAGCAGGGCGAGGTGAGCCCCGAGCAGCTGCACGCTCCCTTCGAAAAGGCGCTGCGCGAGGGGCACCTGATCCCGGTGTGCTTCGCTTCGGCCAGGAACGGCGCGGGGGTCACCGCGCTGCTCGACATGTTCGCGAATCTCGCTCCGAACGCGACCGAGGGCAACGCGCCGCCGTTCCTGAAGGGCGAAGGCGCGGAAGCGCAGGAGTTCTACGCCGTGCCGGGGGCCAAGGCGCATGTGCTCGCGCACGTGTTCAAGGTGATCGTCGATCCCTTCGTCGGCAAGGTGGGGATCTTCCGGGTGCACCAGGGAACGATCACTCCGAACACGCAGCTCTTCGTCGGCGACGGCCGGCGCCCCTTCAAGGTCGGGCACCTGTTTACGATACAGGGCAAGGACTACGTCGAGACCGACGCGCTCGTTCCGGGGGACATCGGCGCCGTGACCAAGGTCGAGGAGATCGAGTTCGACTGCGTGCTGCACGATTCGCACGACGAGGACCATATCCACCTGCGCCCGCTCGAATTTCCCACGCCGATGCACGGCATCGCCGTCGAGACCAAGAAGAAGGGCGACGAGCAGCGCCTCTTCGAAGTGCTCCACAAGCTCGAGATGGAGGACCCCTGCTTCAGGCTCGAGCGCCACGCGACCACCAACGAGACGGTGATCCGGGGCCTGGGCGACCTGCACATGCGCGCCAAGCTCGACAAGATGCTGCAGCAGTACAAAATGGAGCTCTCGACCAAGCCGCCCAAGATCCCGTACCGCGAGACCATCACGCGCCTCGCCGAAGGCCATTGCCGCCACAAGAAGCAGACGGGAGGCGCGGGACAGTTCGGCGAGGTGTTCCTGCGCGTCGAGCCCCTTCCCCGCGGCAAGGGCTACGAGTTCGTCGACAAGGTGAAAGGCGGCGTGATTCCGAACGTGTTCATTCCCGCGGTGGAGAAGGGCGTGAGGATGGCCCTGGATTCGGGCGTGATCGCGGGCTACCCGGTGCACGATATCCGCGTGACCGTGTACGACGGCAAGCACCACGCGGTCGACTCGAAGGAAGTCGCGTTCGTGTCGGCGGGGAGGAAGGCCATCATCGACGCTTTTTCCAAGGCGGGAGCGATCGTCCTCGAGCCCATCGTCAACATCGAAATCGCCGCTCCCGACAAATTCATGGGCGACCTGGCCTCGGACCTGTCGGGAAAGCGCGGGCAGGTGACCGGCACCGACAACGCGGGCGGCGAGCTCACCACCGTCAAGGGAATGGTGCCGCTATCGGAGCTTTCCGACTACCAGACGCGGTTGAAATCGGTGACGGGCGGGCAGGGATCGTATTCCATCGATTTCTCTCACTACGCGCCCGTGCCGCCGCACACCCAGGCGCAACTCGTGAGCAAGCACAAGCTGCCGGTGGAGGAGGAGCAGTAGGAAAGAGCGTTTGAATCAAGGAGATGACCCTGCCGTTGCGGCATATGCAAAAGTCACGATTGCGAACCTGCAATGCAATGCATTGATCCAGAAGACGGTACCGCAATCGTAGTCAGATTACGATTGTGCTCAACCGCACTCTTGCGGCCTATTGGAAGTTAGGCGATGACTTCAGCCACCCCGCGGATTCGAGCGCTCATAGGTGACGGACGCCCGCTCTTACAGTTTTCGCTAGGTCTGGCTGCAGCGGTAACGGTCCTCATGTTCCTGGCCGCATTCGCGTTCCGGGGCTTCGGTGGTGAATGGCTCGGCTTCATTGTGGTGCTCTACCTCCTTGACGGCTTTTTCTTGGCGGCGGCCGGCGCACTATTTGGCCTGCTTTTCGTTGCCGTTCCTCCTTACTCCAGGCGCTTGCTTGCCATGGGTCTAGGTGCGGTAGTTTGGAATGCGGCACTAATGGCCCTGCGCATCTATTGGTTCATGCCGCCATGAGTTACCTGTCATCGCCTAACAGCGCGTTGTTGATCGACGCCTTTACCTCGCCGCTGCGCGCTCAGCGCAGCGCGGCAAAACGCGGACGCTAGACGGCAGGATCCCTGTGACAATCACCCGCGTCGCTTCCTGCTCGTGTGGCCAATTGAGCGCTACCGTGGTTGGCGAACCTCTGCGCGTTTCCATCTGCCATTGCCTAGCGTGCCAGCGGCGAACAGGTAGTGTCTTTGGCGCTCAAGCTCGCTTCTCTGCCAACGCGGTCACGACTTCGGGCGACTCCCGCACCTACGTCCGCGTCGGAGACTCTGGAGGCAGGATCGAGTTCAAATTCTGCCCCAGTTGCGGTTCGACAGTGTTCTACACGCTCGCCAGTAGTCCTGAGCACATCGCCATCCCTGTGGGAGCTTTTGCGGAGCCCGGGTTTCCCGCTCCGGCGCGTTCGGTCTACGAAGAGCGAATGCACCGTTGGGTAGCGGTCCCGCGGGATGTTGAGCACTTCCCATGAAGTTTAGGTACCTGCCGCCTAACCGCCCGGCCCACCGCGGACGCGCACGTGAACGCCGCCGTTTGGACACACCGCCGGGTGCGCGCCGGTGGCCGGGAACGTGAGGCACCGTGCAAATCGTGTCCCCGGCAAGCTCATACGATGCCAGATGGCTTTCGCTTCGCGTGCAACTTTGGCCCCACCCCGAGATGGAACACATTCGCGAGATGGGTGATGCCTTAGCGCGTGGCCACTTCGTACGCCTGGCTCTCTCGCCGGGCGATTCGGCGGCGGGCTTCGTTGAAGCGTCCAAGCGAGTCGACTACGTCAACGGTACGAGTAGCTCGCCGGTGGCGTTTCTCGAAGGGTTATTTGTCAGGCCCACAATGCGGCACAAGGGCATAGGCCGGGCGCTTGTCGCAGAGGTCGAGCGTTGGGCACTGTCAGAGGGGTGCACCGAGCTTGCGTCGGACTCACTCCTCGAAAACGTAGCGGCTCATGCGGCGCATCGAGCACTTGGTTTTGAGGAGACGGAACGAGTCGTGTATTTTCGTCGGAAGGTACATGGTGCCTAACAGCGCGCCCCACCCGGAGCCTCTGGAGCGCTCCTTGTGGCATTCTTCATCCCGTCGGGCCGGTGGCCGCGGACGTCCTCGGGTTCGCGGGGTGCGCGTCTCGAGCCGTAGCGACTACGCAACCTGACCCTTCTTTCTGGAACTTCTAGGATGAGAACATGAAAAAGTCGGGCGCGAACCAAGGCCAGTCGGCGTCGGAGCTCATCTCGAAAAGAATCGGCGAACTCGGGGACCGGCGCGGGAAAACCCTCAGCAGAATGCGCAAGCTCATCAAGGAGGCAGACCCGGACGTCGTCGAGGAGTGGAAGTGGATGGGCACTCCGATTTGGTCGCACGACGGCATCATCTGCACTGGCGATCCTACAAGAATGTCGTGAAGCTTACCTTCTCCAAGGGTGCATCTCTGAAGGATCCGGCCCGTTTCTTCAACTCGAGTCTCGACGGAAACGTACGCCGCTCGATCGACATCCACGAAGGAGAAGAAGTTGACGAGTCCGCCTTCAAGGCTCGTTCGCCAAGCGGTCGCCCTCAACAGTTCTGGCAGGTCGAAACCTTCGAAGAAAGCGAAGTCCTAAGGGATTCGGCCCATGAACAGGTCCGACATCGGGGTGGCGGAGGTGTCGGTGCTCTGCGGATCACTTTGTGACGGTGGCGCGAAGTACACATACACCTTAGGATGGTCAGTGGAGTTACGAGTACACGACCGAAAAGTGGGTAAGTTGAACGCGCATCCAACACCTCGCTGGAGCGCACGCGTGGAAGATAAAGTGCCAAGCTCAAACCACCGCAGCCGCGGCGCTCGGCTCAACCGTTAGGCGTCGTACCACCCTGTTCTTCCATGGAACCTCGCATCACGCTTCTCACGCTCGGTGTCGATGACCTCGAACGCGCCGTGGCCTTCTACCGGGACGGTCTTGGCTTCAGCACAAAGGGCATCATCGGGACTGAGTTCGAGAATGGGGCCGTTGCCTTCTTCAACCTCAAGTCTGGCCTGAAGCTGGCCTTGTGGCTACGCACGAGCCTTTCGGCCGACAGTGGTCTACCTCTGCAAGCGCCGAGTGCAACGGAGGTGTCCCTCGGCCACAATGTCGCGTCGCGGCAAGAGGTCGACTCTGTCATGCGGCAAGCGGCGCAAGCGGGCGCCACGATCGTCAAACCTGCGCAAGCAACGTTCTATGGTGGCTATGCGGGCTACTTCCAAGACCCGGACGGTCACTTGTGGGAAGTGGCGTTCAACCCAGGTTTAGCATCGCTGGGCTGAGCGGCCCCGCAGCACCGAGTCCACCTTGGTAAATTGAGCAACCGGGCATTGGGAAAGGGAACAATCATGCGGAAGACTTCCATTTTGACGGTTGCCGCGATCCTCTCCGCCTGCACCTCCGCCCCCTACGCCCTACGCGACATGGGCTCGTTCCACGTCGGGGGGCGCGAGGTCGAGATCGCGGGGAAGCCCGTGAAGGACGTGGTGTTCACGCCGGGCGGGGTTCCGGCGAAGGTGGACTTGAACGGCACGTATTCGGTGGAGGCGATGTACGTGCAGTATTTTCTTCCCGCGAACCGCCGCGGGGCGGTGCCGCTCTTGATGTGGCACGGAGGGGGCCTGACTGGCGTGACGTACGAGACGACGCCCGACGGGCGCGAGGGCTGGTTGAATTTCTTCGTGAAGCAGGGCTGGGACGTTTACAACTCCGACGCGGTGGAGCGCGGCCGCGCGGGCTGGGCGATGTATCCGGACATTTTCAAGGGCGAGCCGGTGTTCCTCGCCAAGGCGAATCCCTTCGAGCGCTTTCGCATCGGGCAGGGCGCGGGCTCCTACAGCCCCGATCCGGCGAAGCGGAAGCTGATGCCGGCGAGCCAGTTCCCGGTCGAGGCCTACGACAATTTCGTGAAGCAGAGCGTGCCGCGCTGGACGACGACCGACGACGCGATCATCCGTGCGTATACGGCGCTGGTGGACCGCGTGTGCCCGTGCGTGATTCTCTTCCACTCGCAGGCGGGGCAGTTCGGCTTCAAGGTGGCGCAGGCGCGGCCCGACAAGGTCAAGGCGCTGGTCGCGGTCGAGCCCGCTGGCGTGGGCGATGCGAAGCAGGCGGCGGCGCTCAAGGGCATCCCGACGCTCGCCGTCTTCGGCGACAACATCGCGCTCGACTCGCGCTGGCCGCAGATCCGGAAGAACGACGACGCTTTCTTCGGCGAGATCGCGAACGCGGGCGGCAGGGTCGAGGTCCTCGATCTGCCAAAAGCCGGCGTCCGCGGCAACTCGCACATGCTGATGATGGACCGGAACAACCTCCAGGTCGCCGCGCTGATTCAGGACTGGCTCGCGAAGCAGGGGCTGTATCGCGGGGATACCGCGGCAAGCGAGAGCGCCGGGGCTGAACTAACGCGTGGAAATCTCTCTCAAGCACGCCGAGAGATGATGCGGAACTGAGCGGGACATGGCAAAACTCTCGGAACGCAATCCGTCCTCTGCGCCGGGAGACTGGTACATCGACCGCCGCTGCATCGACTGCGGCGCCTCGCGCGAGGTCGCGCCCGGACTGATCGTCCACCGCAGGGGGAAGTCCGTATTCGCGCGGCAGCCCGCGAACGAGGAGGAGGAGCGCGCCGCATGGCGCGCGGTGCTGGTCTGCCCGACCGCCTCGGTCGGCACCGAGAGCCGTCGCTCGCAGCCGAGCGATCTTTTTCCGCAGGAGCTTGCGCCGGGGCTCTACCGCTGCGGCTACAACGCGGAGTCCTCTTTCGGCGCGCACGCCTACTTCGTGAAACGCCCCGAAGGCAATCTGCTCGTCGACGCGCCCCGCCACGTCGGCAAGCTCGTTCAGAATCTGGAAGATCTCGGCGGGGTGAGCGACATCCTGCTCTCGCACCAGGACGACGTCGCGGACGCCGGCCGCTACGCGAAGCATTTCAGTGCGCGGGTCTGGATACACGAGGACGATGCTCGCGCCGCGCCTTACGCGACCGATCTGCTGCGGGGCGGCGAGCCCGCCGAGATCCGCGAGCGGCTTCTGGCGATCCCCGTCCCCGGCCACACCAAGGGCAGCGTGGTCTACCTGCTCGAGGAGACGTATCTCTTCACCGGCGATTCACTCGCCTGGAGCCGCGAGCGCGAGGACTTGGTCGCGTTTCGCGACGCGTGCTGGTATTCCTGGAGCGAGCAGAAAAGCGCGCTCGCGAAACTCGCCGACCACCGCTTCGAGTGGGTGCTCGCCGGGCACGGCGGAAGCATCCGGCTGCCGGCGGAGGAGATGCGCGCGCGCCTGCGCTCGCTCGTGGACCGCATGTGAGCGCGCACCGCCGTCGATTCGAACTCTTCAGGTGTAAGCTGCGAATCCCGAACCAAAGGAGCGGATCCCATGCGCACGACACCGGCTCTGGCGGTCGCGGCAATCCTCGCGGCCTGCACCTCCAGTCCCGCGGTTCACGCGGACAGGAGTTTCGTCGCCGACTCGGGCGCTGCGGCATGCCGCGTGCTCACCCCCGCCCTCACTGGCGGGCCGATGCCGCCGGACGGGATCCTGACGATCCGCTGGCTCGGCACGACGAACTTCGAGCTCGCCTACGGCGGGCAGGTCATTCTGCTCGATGCCTATTACGATCGCGGCCCGCGCAACCGGCCGATCGGGTTTGCGCCCGCCGATGTAAAGCGAGCCGATGTGATTTTCATCGGACACGCTCATTTCGACCACATGTCTGACGCGGCAGCGGTCGCCGCTCGAACCGGGGCGGCCGTGGTCGGTGCGCCAACCGTGACCGAAACCGCGATCTCGTTGGGCCTGCCCGCGCGGCAGGCCCTGACCGTGCGCGGCGGCGAGGTTCTCAAATACAAGGGCTTCACGGTCGAAGCCATACTCGCGCGCCATAGCACGCTCGATCCGGCGGTGCTCACCGCCTTCCGGAACGCGATCACCGCGGCGGCGGGGGCCCCGACGCCCGAGGAGGCGGCGGCAGAGGCCGCGATACTCAAGCGCGGCACTTTCGACCCGAAGGTCATCACGGAAGGGACGATCGCTTATCTCTTCACCTTCGAGAGCGGGTTCCGGCTGATCTTTCGCAACAGCGCGGGCCCGATTACCGACACCGAAAAGGCCGCGATGCAGCGCATCGGAGGCAGGACCGACGTGGCGATCGTCGGCTACATAGGCCAGTACGTGGCAAAGCGGCAGATCGCGGCCACGCTCCCCATCATCGAGCTCTACAACCCCGGGCTGTACCTGCCTGCCCACCACGACGAGATCGCCGGGACTTTTGTCGACATCGGCCTGGAGCCGCTTTTCATGGCCATCAGGGACCGGATGCCGGGGACGGGCGTGATGTCGCCGCTTTACCGCGAGCCCGTGTGCCTGAACGTCCAGAAGACGGCGCCCAGGAACTAGAGGGAAGAATGAAAAAAGAAGTCGTACGCCTTTCCCGCGCCGCACTCATCGCCGTCGGGTTCGCAGTGTGCAGCGCGCTGGCGCAGGCGCCGAAAAGGGACTTCGACGCGGAGGCCCAGGCTGCGGTGCAGTCGGCGAAGACCGCCGCCGGCTTCGAGTTCCTCGGCACGCTGGTGCGCGTCTGCCTCCTGCCACAGAGCGGCGGCGAGGACGCTGGCGACGTCGTCCCGGCGTACGTCGCGAACCCTGCGAGCGCCCCGGCGCGCGACAGCTGGTACGCCGAGCCCGCCAGGGTCTTCGACAATCTGTACTTCGTCGGCGGCAAGATCCACTCCTCGTGGGCCCTGACGACCCGCGAGGGGATCATCCTCATCGACACGATCTACCCCTACAACTCCGAGGAGCTGATCGTCGGCGGGATGAAGAAGCTCGGCCTCGATCCGAAGAGCATCAAGTACGTGCTAATCTCGCACGCGCACGCCGACCACATCGGGGGCGCGGAGATGCTGCAGTCGCGCTACGGCGCGCGCATCGTCATGGGCGGCGCCGACTGGGACAACGTCGCGAGGTTCCCGAACCGCTACAAGACCATGGCGCCCAAGCGCGACATCGTCGCCACCGACGGAATGAAGATCACCCTCGGCGGCGAGACCGTGACCGTGTGGCCGACCCCGGGCCATACCCCGGGAACGATCTCCTAGACCTTTCCCGTGCTCGACCGCGGCAAGCGCCTCAACGTGGCGTACTCGGGCGGCACGGCTTTCAATTTCGTCAACAACACGCCCGACCCGGGAATCCGGAATTTCCAGACCTACATCGACTCGCAGAAGCACATCGCCGAGAAGGCCGCCGCCACCGGAGCGACCGTGCTCCTCTCCAACCACTCGGAGTTCGACAACGCGTACAACAAGAACCGCATGCTCGCGGGCCGCGGCGACGGGCCGCATCCCTACGAGATCGGGGCCGACTGGGTGCAGCGCTATTTCCGGGTGATGCAGGGCTGCGCGCGCGCTGCCCAGATCAGGCTGGAGCAGCAGGCGGCCCGGTAGGGCACTACATCATCCCGGAGGCGCCATGTCGATCAAAAACGCATTCTTTACGATGGCTATCGCGCTCTTCGCGGGCGTTGCAACGGACGCGCTCGCCCAGCAGCGAAGCGAAGGACCCTGCGCGGCGGACGTCAAGAAATTCTGCGGCGACGTCAAGCCGGGGCGGGGCGCGGTCGCGAAGTGCATGAAGGCCCACGAAGCCGAGCTTTCCCCCGCGTGCCGGGAAAGCGCGAAAGCGCGCGCCGAGAAAGCCGAGAGAGTGCGCGAGGAATGCAGGGCCGACGTGGAGAAATTCTGCAAGGGCATCGCGCCCGGGGGCGGGCGAATCGTCTCCTGCCTGAAGAGCCGGGAGCCAGAGCTCCAGCCCTCGTGCGCGGCGGAATTCAAGCGCGCGGGGAACCGCAGGGCGCCTGCTCAATAGCGGGACTGAGCAGGCGTGATGCCGAACCTTGGGGCGCCGCCGTGACGGGCGCGCTGAAAATCCGTCCCGCAACGGTCGACGACGCGGCGTCCCTTCTCGCGATCTATCGGCCTTTCGTGGAATCGACCGCGGTCTCGTTCGAGACCGTCGTGCCGACGGCGGAGGAGTTCGCCGCCCGGATCGCAAAGGCGCTCGCGGGTTGGCAATGGCTGCTCGCCGAAAGCGCCGGCCAGTGCATCGGTTACGCATACGGTTCGACCCACCGCGAGCGCCGCGCATACCGCTGGTCAGTCGAAGTGTCCGCCTATGTGGATCCGGGCCACCACCGCCAGGGCGTGGGGCGCATACTGTACGAGCGGCTGCTGGAAGACCTCACCCGGAAAGGCTTCTGCAACGCGTACGCCGGGATAACCCTGCCCAACGAAGGCAGCGTCGCACTGCACCGCAGCCTGGGATTCGAATCCATCGGCGTCTTCAAGGCCGTGGGGCGCAAGTTCGGAAAATGGCACGACGTCGCCTGGTTCCAACGAACTCTGCGAAAATCCCCGCCCGAGGAGCCTTAAGCAGCTAGGATTCGAATTCAGCATCGCCGACGCATCGAGGTAAAGCCCATGTGCAGAAACATCAGGACCCTCTTCAACTTCGAGCCGCCCGTGACCGACGAGGAGATCCGTGCGGCTTCGCTTCAATTCGTGAGGAAGGTGAGCGGCTTCAACAAGCCGTCGAAAGCGAACGAAGCCGCATTCCTTGCGGCGGTCGAACGGATAGCCGGAGTCTCCAGGAAGCTTCTGGACTCGCTCGAGACGAGCGCGGCGCCGAGGAACCGCGAGGAAGAGGCCGCCAAGGCGCGGGCGCGCGTCGTCCAAAGGTTCGCGCCGACCTAGCCGTGAAAACGAGCACAAGTTCCGCTCGAGCAGGCTGGGCAGGGAACGTTTTCGGCTGGGCGTACGTGTGACTAAAGCTATGCCCCCCGTTTTGCCGATCCGCCGAGCCGGGGCCGCCGTGTCGCCGTACCGCCGCGCCCGGCCGGCCGAGCTGAATTTCGACGATTTGTTGCGCCCGCAGGTCGAATACCTCTATCGGCTGGCCTGGCGATTCACCGGGAGCGTGGCCGACGCCGAGGACCTCGTCCAGGACGTGTTGATCAAGCTCTTTCCCCGCACCCAGGAGCTGCTCGGGATCGAGCGGCTGCGGCCCTGGCTCGCGCGGGTGCTCTACAACCAGTACGTCGACTCGGTCCGCCAACGGGCCCGCTCGCCGATCGTCGAGCTCGTGACCGAGGCCGAGGGCGAGGACAACCCCCTCGATGCCCTGCCCGCGACGAAGGACGGCCCGGAAGAGCACGCCGAACGCAGCGGGCAGCGCGAGCGCATCCTGCGCGCCCTCGACAGGCTCAATCCCGAACAGCGCGCGGTGGTCGCGATGCACGACGTCGAGGGGTACAGCCTCGAAGAGCTCGAGACGATGCTGGAGACGCCGCTCGGCACCCTCAAGTCGCGCCTGCACCGGGCGCGCCAGCGGTTGCGGGCGCTGCTGCCGATGGAACCTTTTTCCGCCGGCGAGCGTGTTAAGGGGTAGGAGAATCCATCAAATGGAATGCAGCGAGTTCGCACTGCGATTGGACGACTTGCTCGACGGGCGGCTCCACGCCCTCGGGCGGAAGTCGATTCAGGAGCACTTGGAGCGTTGCCCGGACTGCCGACAGCGGCATGAGCACGCGGTGGCGGTGCTGGAATCCTTGCGCAAACTTACTCCGCCCGCACTGCACCCGGGCTTCATGGACCAGGCCCTGTCGCGCGCAACCCGTCCAGTGCCCGCGGCACACTCCAAGTGGCGCCCCGTGATCGGCATGGCGCTCGCGGCATCGCTCGTGCTGGGCGTGGCCCTCGGGGTGTTCCTCGCGACGCGGCCGGATCCGGTGCAGGCGGTGGCGCTGACGATCGATCGGCCCGAGACGGTGCGCCTCATGTTCAACAGCGCGAAGCCGCTGAAAGCCGCCACCTTGAGCCTCGCGCTGCCCGAGAACGTCGAGCTCGTCGGCTACGGCGGCCGGCGCGAGCTCTCCTGGCAGACGGATTTGCGCGAAGGCGGGAACCTGATGCAGCTTCCCCTGGTCGTGCGCGGGGCGACGAAGGAGGAACTTGTTGCGAGCCTGTCGCACGGCGGGAGCAGCAAGACGTTCCGGCTGAAGATCGAAGTGGACAGCGCGGGCACGTCGGGCATGTAGAGCCCGTCCGGCTCGCGGAATTGGGAGTTCGCTGGCAAGCAGGAGGCATCATGAAGCGATTCACACGGTTTGCGATCGGTGCGATTCTCGTCCTCGGGGCCTCGGGCGCTTGGGCGCAGCAGCGCGATCTAGAAGTGACGATGGACGTCGTGCCCGCCAATGCGTCCGCCGGCGAAGCCGGCGAGATCAAGCTGCCCCTCGCGCTCCCCGACACGGCCTCGGCCCGGGGGCAGGAAGCCTCGGCCTTCGGCCAGGCGACCTCAAGCTTGGCGCGCGACAAGGGGGATCTCAGCGGGCGCGAGTTCGGACAAACCGTATCCGAAGCGGCGCGAAATCGGGTCAAGCCGACGCCCCCGGGCAAGGGCCCGTAAAGCACTCGTTCCGGTCAATGCGCGCTCCGCCGGAGTACACTCCGGCGGGTGCGCGCGTTTATTCGTTGTCGAAGGACGCAAAAGGAAAAAACAGGCGGCTTTCGGCTTTCGCGCTTCGCCGTCGTTTTACTCCTGAGCATCGTTCCTTGGCAGCCCGTGCGCGCCGCGGCGGACGGTGCGCTGGCCGCCGAGCGCGGCGTCGCCGCGTTTCGCGCGGGCGACTACCCAGCGGCCCTCCGATCGTTTCTCGCCGCGCTTGCGGCGGGCCTGGACACTCCGGGCCTGCACTACAACCTCGGGGTGACGTATTATCGGCTGGGCCGCTACGCGGAGGCCGAGCGCGAGTTCCTGGCGCTTACGCTCGATCCCAAGTTTGCCCCCCTCGCCCGCTACAACCTCGGCCTGACCGCGCAGCGCTCGGGGCGCCCGCAGCAGGCGATCGAGCACTTCGAACAGGCGCACCGCGCGACCACCGACCCGAACTTGCGCGCTCTCGCGGCGACGGCCTTCGAGAGACTACGCGGCGTGCCGCCGTCGCCGCAGGCGAACGCCGTGATCTCCCTGGCCGGCGGCTACGACAGCAACGCGACGCTGTCGCCGGACGCCGCGACGGGTGGGGTCAGCCATCAGGGCGACCGCTTCGTCGAAGCGCTGGTCGCAGCGACCCAGCGTCTGGCCGGAAGCACCGAGCGCGGCTGGGTTGCCCACGGCAGCCTGGTCCTGCGGAGGTACGCAGATCTGCGCCAATTCGACGTCGCCGGATCGCGCGCCGGCTTGAGCCACGAGCGCTACTGGGGCAGCGTGCAGACCAGCGTCGGTGCTTATTACGACACGGCGTACATCGGCGGCGGCCGGCTCGAGCAAGGCGCGTCGCTCGATGCGCAGGCGAGCTCGCGACTGGATTCTGGCGGCGAGCTGCGCGGGCGCTATCAGTTCAGACGCATCGCCGGCGGCGGCGGCTTCGAGTACCTCGACGGCCGGCAGCAGCGTTTGTCGGCGGACGCGGGGTTCACGCTGGCGAGCGCCCTTGTGCGCGCCGGCTATCAACTCGAGCTCAACCATCGCAGGGATCTCCAGCAGGGAAGCGAATTCATCAGCGCCTCCCCGATGCGGCATTCGCTCTTCGCGAGCGTCGCTCTGCGCAACGTCGCGGGGTGGCAGGCCGAAGCGCGCGGCGAATATCGCGTCAGCCGCTACGCCGATCCCAATCTCATCGACGGGGGCGTCCTGGGCATCCTCGAGGTGACGCGCAGGGACCGGCGTTACGGGTTCGCCTTGCGCGCGAACCGTCGAACGACCGCTCCGTGGCGCGTGTTCATCGACTACAGCTACTATCGAAACGAATCGAATCTGGACACCTACGACTACGGCCGTCACCAGTTGATGGCCGGCATCGAAGCTTCGCCGGAAAAATAGGTTTCAGCGTCGAATTTCTTTGTAATAGGATGGGACCTCGTACCTGACTGCGACCCGGGGGAAGCGCGATGGAAGGCCCAAGCCCAGTCGAAACCGGAGAGGATCCTCTCGCCCCCTATCGCGGGCGGATCCTGTACGGGCTCGCGAGCGCCGCCGCGGTCTGCCTCCTTCCGTTCTCCGTCAACGCCTTCGTGCAGGGCAACCACGGCCTGGGAGTGGGAATCCTGTGCGCGTTCCTGGTTCTCGCGATCGACGCTTTCGCCATCTACCTGAAGAAATCTCCGCCCATCCCGCTGATACTGCTGCTCATCCCCATCGCGGCGGGCACGGCGGTCTCACTCAAGGTCCAGGGTTTCTTCGGCGCTCTGTGGGCCTATCCCACCGTCCTGCTCTTCACTTTTGCCCTGTCGCGGCGCATGGCCTACGTAGGCAGCATCCTGCTGCTGGTGATGATCAGCGCGCTGGTGTACTACTACATCGGCCTCGCGTACACCATCCGGTTTGTCGTCACGCTGACCCTCACCATCGTGCTCGCCAACATCGTCCTGAGCATCGTCCTCGACCTGCATCGCAGGCTCCTCGACCAGGCGCTCGTGGACCCGCTGACCGGCGTCTTCAACCGTCGTCACATGGAGCGCTGCCTGAGCGACGCCATCGAGCGGCTGCGGCGCAACGCGGCCCCGACCTCGCTCCTGCTGATCGACGTCGATCGCTTCAAGAGCATCAACGATCAATTCGGCCACGCGACGGGCGACGGCGTGCTGAGGGGCATCGTCTCGCTCATCCAGAAGCGCTCGCGCAAGCTCGACCTGCTGTTTCGCATCGGCGGCGAGGAATTCATGCTGTTGCTGCCCGACACGCAGGAAGGCGCAGCCGCCGTCGTCGCCGAGGAGCTTCGCGCTTCGACCGCGGAGTCGCGCGCGGTCGAAGGTTGGCAGGTGACGCTGAGCATCGGAGTCGCCGAGCTACGGCCCGGCGAATCGCCGGATTCATGGATGAAGCACGCCGACGACGCTCTGTATGCGGCGAAGAAGGCGGGACGCAATCGAGTGGTTTGCTCGGGGCTGCCCCAGCCGGACGCGGCGCTCCGCGACGCGAAGCCGGAGGCCCAATCCGGCGCGGAGCGGGCTTGACGCGTCCGGAGTGCGCGTGTATAAGGGGCGCGCAGGATTCTCCAAGAGCAGGTCGTCGTTTTTCTCTCCCCTTGAAGTTCCCGCGTTCCGGGCGGAAGCCCTCTTACAATTTTTTAGGAAATGTGCAGATGAGTACAGGTACGGTCAAGTGGTTCAACGACTCCAAGGGCTTCGGGTTCATCACCCCGGACGGCGGCGGCAAGGATCTGTTCGCGCACTTCTCGGCGATCCAGGGCAGCGGCTTCAAGTCCCTGAAGGAGAACCAGAAGGTGTCCTTCGATGTGACGGCAGGCCCGAAAGGCGACCAGGCCGTCAACATCAAGCCCATCGCGTAGCAAGCGTCGCAGGCAGAAAAAAGCCCGGTCAGCCGGGCTTTTTTCATTGGAGGTTCCGAAGAGGGCGGAGTCGATTCGCTCGCGGCGAACGCCCATTCCTCGACAGAACCGGGGCGCTTCTATATCCTGCGGCTCCATGGACAAGCGAAAAGCGTGGCGGGAACAGGAACAGCAACTGGTCGAGCGGTGGAACGCGGCGGCGAGCCGCTTCCGCGACGCTCAGGCGGCCTTGTCGTCCCCGTCTTCGGAAAGCGGCGACGCCGCGCCGCACGAAGAGAAGGTGCTGAAGGCCAAGGCGGCCCGGGCCGAGCTCGAGGCCGTGCGAAAGCAGGTGGCGCGCCTTAAGGTGGAGTTCAGCGCTGGAAAGCGGTACTAGGAAGGCGCAGGCGTTTTTTGCGGCGCTGTGCGCTTCCGAGCGCTACTCGTCGCTGCGGATCTCGGGATAGGCGTCCCTCGCGTCGTGGCGCTTCCCGCCTTCGTCGTACCAGTGGAGCTTTCCCGGAGTCTCGCCCTTGGTGAGCTTGTGCGAGCCGTCGCAAAAGGGCAGGTTGCCCGAGAGTCCGCAGGCGCAGATGTATTGGGCGTCGCCGCCGATTTTGACTTCATAGGGATGGTCGCGGTTGCGTTTTACGATTCGTGCCATGGCGCTCTCCTGAACGGGTTGGGGCGGGTGGTACATCATAGACGCCGCGCCGGCGCTCCGCGTTCCCGAAGCTGCCGACATCGAGGGCGGTTGAGCTCGGAAATCGGGCAAGGCGACGGTTTCCGGCGATCGGTCGGCGCTTAGGAAGATGAGAATGAGGCCTCGATCCGCGCTTTTTGCGCTCGCGGTGATTTTCGCGGGACTCTCCGCCGCCCGGGCCCAGAACTATCCGTCGCGGCCGGTCACGATGGTGGTGCCGTTTGCCGCCGGCGGGCCGGTGGACACGATTGCCCGAATCGTCGGCGCCCCGATGGGGAAGACGCTCGGCCAGACCGTCGTCGTGGAAAGCGTCGTCGGCGCGGCCGGCACCCTCGGCGTGGGGCGCGTCGCGCGCGCTGCCCCCGACGGATACACGCTCAGCATCGGCCACTGGGGCACGCATGTCGTCAACGGCGCGGTCTATCCGCTGCAGTACGACCTGCTCAACGACCTGGAACCGGTGGCGATGATCGCGAGCAATCCGCTGATGATCGTCGCGAACGCTTCATTGGCGGCGAAGGACTTGAAGGAACTGATCGCGTGGCTGAAAGCCAATCCGGGCAAGGCCTCGGCGGGAACCGCCGGATCGGGATCGGCGACGCACATCGGCGGAATCTACTTCCAGAACGCGACTGGAACCCGGTTCGAGCTCGTGCCCTACAAGGGCTCGGGGCCGGCGATGCTGGATCTCGTCGGAGGTCGCATCGAACTGATGATCGACCAGGCTTCGAACTCCATTCCGCAGGTGCGTGGCGGCAAGATCAGGGCCTACGCGATCACCGCGAAGACACGCCTCGCGGCGGCGCCTGAAATACCCACCGTGGACGAAGCGGGCCTGCCGGGGCTGCATGTTTCGGTATGGTACGGAATCTGGGCGCCGCGCGGCACGCCCCGCGGCGTCGTGGCCAAGCTGAACGCAGCCGTTGTCGCGGCTCTCTCCGATGCGAAGGTGCGCCAGCGTCTCGCCGACCTGGGTCAGGAGATCCCGCCTCGCGAGCAACAGACCCCGGAGGCGCTAGCCGCGTTTCACAAGGCCGAGATCGAGAAGTGGTGGCCGATGGTGAAGGCCGCGGGCATCAGGCCGGAATGAAGTCCTCCGCGACCTCCAGGACCAGGAAGGAAGCCGCGCCGGACTCGGCGAAGCTCGAGTCGATGCGGAACGAAATCAGGCTCCACCTCGAAGGTGTCAGGCGTGCGCTCGCTGCGGAGATCCGCAACTACCCCACGCCGATTCCGCGGTGCGACGCGCAGTTCAATCACCTCTACGGGCAGCAGGCGAGGCTCGCCCGGGATCTGGACCGCTTCGGCGCGCCCGCGGGGAAGAACGCGAAGCGCGGCGACACCATCGAATTGATCGGGCAGTTCATCGCCTCGGCGCCTTATACGGACGACGCCAGGGAGCGGGCGCTAAGGTCTCGGATGAGGGCCGAGCTCTCCGCGCTTGCAGAAAATCAATGAGTCCGTTGCTTGACCACAAGGAGGAGAACATGTTGAGACGGGTCTTTATTTTTGGCGTCGTGGTGGCAGCGGTGATGGCGAGCGGGTGCGCGTCGGTGCCCATGGCGAGCCCGGAAATGGATACCGCGGCGAAGAGCTTCGCCGTCAAGCCCGGCAAAGCCAATATCTACGTCTTCCGCAACGAATCGATGGGGGCTGCGTTGAGAATGACGCTCGTCCTCGACGGCAAGCTCGTCGGAAGCACGGCCGCCAAGACATACGTGCTGCTGGAGGTCAATCCCGGGAACCATACCCTGATCTCGAAGACGGAGAACGACTCGACTCTGACCGTTTCGGCCGTGGCCGGCAGGAATTACTTCGTGTGGCAGGAAGTGAAGATGGGCGCGTTCTCGGCGCGCTCCGCGCTGCAGCTCGTCGACGAGGCGAAAGGGAAAGCCGGAGTCGCGGAGTGCAAGCTGATCCAGGCAATGTAGCGGGCGCCGGCTGATCTTCTCGCACGGGGCGGCGGCGGGTCCGGCCTGCTGCAGCCGCAATCCGATGGAAACCAAGAAGATGCACAGCCGGGAGCTGGGCCTGGTCCTCGCGCAGCAGCTCCTCGACGTGGAAGACCTGCACTACGGGCTCTGGGACGCAGACCTCGAGCTCAAGCTCGGCAACCTCGCCGCCGCGCAGCAGCGCTACAACGACATGCTGATCGCGCATCTGCCTCGGCCCGAACGCGAGATCCGCGTCCTCGACATCGGTTGCGGAACGGGACAGCTGCTGCGCCAGCTGCTCGACCGCGGCTATCGCGCGGACGGCGTCATCCCGTCCCAAGACCTCGGCGACGCAGTGCGCCGGAAACTGGCGGATCGCTCGGGCAATCGATCCCGGATTTTCGAGTGCCGATTCGAGGATTTTCCGGTCGAGCAGTGCCGGCGCCACTACGATGTCGCGTTGTTCAGCGAAAGTTTCCAGTACATTTCGCCGTCGGTTTCCTTGCCGATTCTTCAGGCGATCCTGAAGCCCGGAGCGCTGCTGCTCATATCCGATTTCTTCAAGAGCGATGTGCCCGAGAGCGCGTCCCTCGATCCCGGCTTCGGCGGCGGCCATCCTCTGAAGGATTTCTACGCCACGATGAAGCAAACGCCCTTCGTCCTCGTCAAGGACGAGGACATCACGCGGCGCGTCAGTCCCAACATGGAGCTGGTGAACGATCTGCTGATGAACAGGATCAAGCCGGCCACGCTCACGGTCGCGCGCTACTTCGAGGGCCGCTATCCGCTCCTCTGGCGGCTCGCGCTCGGGCTCCTCCGCAGGAAGCTCGACAAAGCCAACCGCAAGTATTTCTCCGGCCACCGCAGCAAGGAAGTCTTCGAGCGTTACAAGACCTACCGCCTGCTGCTCTATCGCCTTCCTTAGCGAAGCAGCATTTGAATCGCTTCGCGCTCACGCGTTCGCTTCCGCGGGCCGGGTGCGCTCGAACCGGAGGATGGCCCGCTTGATCGGCTCGGGCCACGGGGCCGGTTTCCTCGTTTTCGGATCGGCGTTGACGTAGATGAGCTCACCGCTCGTGATGTGCTCGGCGCCGCGCCAGATGCCGAACACGAGCTGCATCGAGGAGCGCCCGATGCGGCCGACGCGGCAGCCGATGTCGATCAGCTCGTCGTAGGTCGCCGACCCGTGGTATTCGGCGCTCGCCTTTACGGCATAGATGTCCGTGCCGAACTTCTCGACGATATCCTCCGGGTAGCGAAAGCCGATCGCGCGCCAGTATTCTGCGACCGCGACGTCGAAATAGAGGAAGTAATGCCCGTTGAAGACCACGTCCTGCCGGTCGACTTCCGCCCAGCGCACCCGCAGGCTGTGGACGAAGGTGAACTCCTCGCGCTTCATTCGCGGCTGGATCCGCTGCTGGATTAGACTTCGAGCATACCAGAGCCCCGATGGACGAGATCGTACTGCGATCGATTCTGAAATGGCCGGACGTGCCGGCGGTGTACGGCTGGCTCGCGCTCGACCGGCGCGGAAACTGGATGATCAAGACCGTCGCGGGGCGCTTCGAGCGCATCGCCCACGCCGCGGTGAGGGAGTTCATCGGCAGGAATTACGCGTCGGATTCCCAAGACCGCTGGTATTTCCAGAACGGCCCGCAACGGGTGTTCGTCGCGCTCGATTACACGCCGTGGGTATACAGACTCGACGACGCGGGGCGGGGGCTGCTCGCGCACACCGGGGCCGTGCCGCGCGCGCTCGAGGCGGTGTTTCTAGACGACGCGGGCGCGCTGCTTCTCAAGACGGAGATCGGCATCGGAGTGCTGCTCGACCGCGACCTTACGGGCTTTCTCGAGCGCCTCGCCGACGTCGGCGGCCGGGCGCTCGAGCGCCTCCTTGGAGAGGTCGCCCGGGGCGCAGAAGGGCAAGTGATGCTACAGGGCAAGAAGGTGCCGATCGCTTCCGTCAGCGCCGCGGACGTTCCGAGCCGGTTCGGATTTGTCGCGCGGCCCGCGCCTCGGGCGGGCGAACCGGAGTGCTGAGCGACGCGGGATGTAACGAGGTGTAAAAGGTGTAAAAGGCCAACGCCGGACTGGCGGCGGGGTTACACTTCTTCGGAGCCGGGTTCTCCGTGGATAGGAGGCTCCAATGAAACGACCGATCGCGATTCTGCTGGGAGTGGCCCTGCTGGTAGGCGCAGACGCCGTCCTCGCGCGCGGCGGCAGGGGCGGCGGAGGCCATGCGGGCGGCGGAGGATTCCACGGTGGCGCTACATCGATGGGTTTCCGCGGTGGACACGGGGGAATAGCCACCGTCGGGGCTCGCTTCGGGCATCCTATCGGACGGCCCTTCGTGGGTGTTCGCCCCGGTTTCGTCGGCCGTCCTCCCTTTTTCCATCGCCCCCGCGTATTCGTCGGCGGCACGGTCATAATCGGTGGGCCGTTCTTCTATCCCTACTATCCCTACTATCCTCCGGTGTACGCGCCGCCCGTGTATTCGGAACCACCGGTCTATATCGAGCAGGGCGGGGGCGTGTATTACTACTGCCCTGATTACAACGATTACTACCCCAACGTCCCCAGCTGCCCCTCGCAGTGGGTGCCGGTCTCTGCGACCGCGGGCGAAGCCCCGCGCTAAAGCGCTGTAGTCAGCACCACCTTTCCCTGAACCTTGCGGCTCATCATGTCGTTGAGCGCGTCGGCTGCGCGCTCTAGCGGATAGCTTGCGCTCACCAGCGGTTTGATCTTCCCAGCACGTAGCCACGCCGTCAGCTCGCGCAAGTTCGCCGCGTTGAGATTGCGCTCCCGCCTGGCGAACTCGCCCCAGAAAACGCCCACGATCGAGCAGCCCTTGAGCAGCGTCAGGTTGAGCGGGATCTTCGGGATCTCGCCCGAGGCGAAGCCGACCACAAGGTAGCGCCCCTTCCAGGCCATTGCGCGCACGGCAGGCTCGGAATACTTTCCGCCGACCGGATCCAGGGCGATGTCGACGGCGCCGCCCAGCTTCTTGAGGGCTTCGCGCAGGTCCTCGCGCTCGTAGTTGATCGTGACTTCGGCGCCGAAGCGCTTGCAGGTCTCGAGTTTCTCGTCGGAGGAGGCGCAGGCGATCACGCGTGCACCGAAAGCCTTCCCGAGCTCCACGGCGGCAAGGCCGACGCCGCCCGCCGCGCCGAGCACGAGCAGGGTCTCGCCCGCCTTGATTCCCGCGCGATCCTTGAGCGCGTGGTAGGCGGTCGCGTAGACCAGGCCGAACGAGGCGGCGACCGCGAAATCGAGGCCGGCCGGAACAGGCGCGACGAGCGCTTCGTCGACCACAGCCTCCTCCGCATAACCGCCCCAGCGGATGTGCGCCATCACCCGGTCCCCTGGCATGAACCCGTGCACGCCTTCGCCGACCTGCCTGACCACGCCGGCGATCTCGCTCCCCGGCGAGAAGGGCAGCTCGGGCTTGAACTGGTACTTGTTCTGGATGAGGAGGACGTCGGGGAAATTCACCCCGCTCGCTCTTACGGAAACCAGAAGCTGTCCCTTGCCCGGCGCAGGCGACGGAACGTCTTCGACCACCAGCGAGTCGGGCGGCCCCCAGTCCTTGCACAGCACGGCTTTCATGCGCGCCCTCTTGCGATCATGCCGGCATCATAGCCGCCCTGTTGCCTCGGCTACAATTGTGGGGCTACCATGCATCGCACCCGAGGGAGGTTCCCATGGCCGAAGACACCACCGTCAAGCGCGAGCCGCAATACGTGGGTTTCTGGAAGCGGGTTTTCGCCACGATCATCGATACCCTGATCCTTGTCGTCGTTATCGGACTGATTGCCGTTGGAGTCTACGGCATGCAGTACGTGCGGCTCTCCTCCGAGGGGAAAACCGTGATGTTCGATTTGGTCGTGCAAGGGCTGCTCCCTGCGCTGGCGGTGATCGTCTTCTGGCGCTACCGCGGCGCGACGCCCGGGAAGATGCTGATCTCGGCCAAGATAGTGGATGCACATACACTCGGGACGCCTTCCACGGGAAAGCTGATCGGCCGTTACTTCGGCTATATCGTTTCGTGCATCTTCATGCTCGGATTCATCTGGATCGCTTTCGACAAGCGCAAGCAAGGCTGGCACGACAAGCTCGCCGGAACCGTGGTGATCCACGACGAGGCCGCCTGAAGGCCGCGCTCGCTCGCAACCGGAACGCACGCAAGAAAAGGGGAAGACATGAGTTGGGGATTCTGGATTGTCGTCGGCGTCGTCGTCGCGGCCGTGGTGTGGCTGATCGCGATCTACAACGGACTGGTTGCGCAGCGCAACCGCTTCAAGAACGCCTTTGCGCAGATCGACGTCCAGCTGAAGCGCCGCTACGACCTGATCCCGAATCTGGTGGAGACGGCGAAGGGCTACATCAAGCACGAACGCGGGACGCTGGAAGCGGTGATCGCGGCGCGTAATACCGCCCACGCCGCCAACCGGCCCGCCGCGGCCAACCCGGCGGATCCCGAGGCGATGAAGCAATGGATCGCTGCCGAAGCCGGCCTTTCCGGCGCGCTCGGCAGGCTCTTTGCGGTGTCCGAATCCTATCCCGACCTCAAGGCCAATCAGACCATGATGCAGCTCTCCGAGGAACTGACGAGCACGGAAAACAAGATCGGGTTCGCGCGGCAAGCGTACAACGACGCGGTCATGAGCTACAACACCGCGATCGAGAGCTTTCCGGACAACTTCGTTGCCGGCTTCGGCGGATTCAAGGAAGCAACCCTGCTCGAGGCCACCGAGTCGCCCGAGGAGCGCAAGCCGGTCAAGGTTTCTTTCAGCTAGTCCTCATCGACTGGAGCGCGGCGAGCGGTACGGGCTGCGTCGTGGATTTCTTCGAGCAGCAGCACCGCGCCCGGCGCCACACGTGGCTGATGCTCGTCCTGTTCGTGCTCGCGGTCGCCGCCATCGTCGCCGCGTTCGACCTGGTGTGCGCAATCGTATACGTTTGGGTTTTCGACGCGCAGATCCTGTACTCCTCGAGTGGCCATCTGCAGCAGGTTCCGCCCACGGTTTATCTGTGGTCCACCCTCGCAACGCTGCTCGTCATCGGCTGGGGTACCGCGTCGCGGTTGTACCAGCTCGCCGGCGGCGGCGTCGCGGTCGCGGGCCTGATCGGCGCGCGCCATGTCAAGCGCGACAGCGGCGAGCCGGCGGAGCGCCGCCTGCTCAACGTCGTCGAAGAGATGGCGCTCGCCTCGGGCATCACCGTGCCGCTCGTGTTCGTGATGGATGACCAGCAGACGATCAACGCCTTCGCCGCCGGCTACTCTCCCAACGAGGCGACGGTCATCGTGACGCGCGGGACGCTGGAGCAGCTCAACCGGGACGAGCTGCAGGGGGTCGTGGCGCACGAGTTCAGCCACATCCTGAACGGCGACATGCGTCTCAACATCCACCTCCTCGGAGTGATCGCCGGCATCGTGATGATCGGGTCGATCGGGGCCTTCCTGATGACGGGCATCCGCGACGGCGACGACCTGCGCCGCGCGGGAACGGACATCCGCGTGTTCTTCCTCGGGCTCCTGCTGTGGCTGATCGGCTCGATAGGCGTGCTGGCGGGCCGGCTGATCAAGGCGGTGATCTCCCGCGAGCGCGAGTTCCTCGCCGATGCCTCCGCAGTGCAGTTCACCCGCAATCCGGACGGCATCGGGGGAGCGCTGTTCAAGATCGGCCTGCGCGGCAGCACCATCGCGCAGCGCCACGCGGAGGAGCTGTCCCATATGTGCATCGGCGCCCCCGTCAACGACTATTTCGAGTTTGCCGTGTTTCACGATCATCCGCCGCTCGACGAGCGCATCGAACGACTGCTCGGCCCGGGCGCCAAGCGGCTGCTGCGCGAGCGCATGGAGCGCGCCGAGGCCGCGGCCCTGTCGGCGCGGGGAAGCCCGGTCGTGAGCGAGCTCGTGAGTCCGCTCTATATGGCTCGCACCGCGCCGCCCGCCACCTCCGCGCTCGCGGGAGCGCCGGGAATCGCCCAATCGATGGTCGAAAGCATCGGCAATCCGTCCTCCGCCCACCTCGATCATGCGCGCGGGATGCTCGACGCTATTCCGGCGGAGATCCGCGCCGCCGTGGGGAGCGGAAAAGGCGCGGAAGCGGCGCTCTTCGCGCTCCTGCTGGGCGAGGGCGAGTTGCGCAAGACGCAGCTCGCCTTGATCGGGGAGCGATCCGGCGCGGAGGTCCCCGCGCAAAGCGCGCACTTCGCCGACGCGCTGAAACCGCTCGGCGCGCGCGCGCGGCTTCCCGTGCTGGCATTGGCGATCCCGACCTTGAAGCGCCTGCCCGGACCCGAGCGCGACGCGCTGCTCGAGACGGTCAAAGGCCTGATCGAGGCCGACCGCAAGATCACGCTCGGCGAATTCGTTCTGCTCACGCTGTGCAGGAGCCAGATCCAGAAGGAGCTAAAGCGCCCGCCGGCCGTGAAGTACCGCAGCCTCGATGCGGTGGCAACCGAGGCGGCCGTGCTGCTTTCGCTGCTCGCTCACTCCGGCAAGGGCGGGATGGCCGCGTTCGACAAGGGAATGGCCGTCCTCGGCGCAGCGGGCGGGGTGCTGCGCTCGCCTTCCGAGCTGAACATCGGTGCGGTGGAGGGCGCCCTCAACGAGCTGAACCTGCTCGCGCCGCTGAAGAAACCCCTGTTCATCAAGGCCTGCGTCGCGACGGTGATGGCCGATGATAAACTGACGCTCGCGGAAGGGGAGCTGCTGCGCGCGATCTGCGCGGCGCTCGACTCGCCCCTGCCGCCGATTCTGGAGACCACGGAGGCCGTCGCGTGATCGGACCACTGGACGGGAAAATCGCGTGGGTCACCGGCGGCGGCAGCGGCATCGGGCAGGCGTCCGCGGTCGAGCTCGCAAGAGGCGGCGCAACGCTGGTCGTATCGGGGAGGCGGGCCGATGCGCTCTCCGAAACCGCGGCGCTGATCAAGCAAGCCGGCGGCAAAGGCGAAACCGCGGCGGTCGATACCAGCGACAAGCAGGCGGTCGAGCGCTCCGCTGCCGCGATCCTCGATCGCCACGGCCGCATCGATGTCCTCGTCAATTGCGCAGGCACCAACGTTCCGAGGCGCTTCTTCAAGGATCTCGACGCGGCCGATTGGGACCGGGTCGTCGCCACCAACCTGAACGGCGCGCTCTACTGCACGCTCGCCGTACTGCCTTCGATGCGCAAACGGCGCGACGGCCTCGTGATCCACATCGCGTCCTGGTTCGCCCGCTATCAGAGCTACGTTGGCGGCGCGGCCTACAACGCGAGCAAGCAGGCGCTGTGCGCGCTCGTCCACCAGATCAACATCGAGGAAGGTATGCACGGAATCCGCGGCTGCGCGATCCATCCGGGCGAGACGGTGACTCCGCTGCAAAAAGCGCGGCCGAAACCGCCTTCGCCCGAAGATCAGGCGAAGATGCTCAAGATGGAAGACGTGGGGCGCGTCGTGCGTTTCGTCGCCGAATCGCCGGCGCACGTGTGCGTGAACGAGATCGTCGTCACCCCGACCTGGAATCGTTTGATCCTCGGTGGTGGGGAGATGCTTCTCGCGCCGAAGATCGAGTAGAAGCCGAAGCAGGGACCAATCGACTTCGTTCAGCGTCCTGCGACGCGCAGCAGCCTCAGCATGAGCGCCTTCTGTACGTGAAGCCGGTTCTCCGCTTCATCGACCGCCACGCAACCTGGTGCGTCCAGGACCCCGTCGGTCGCCTCGACATTGCGGCGCACGGGCAGGCAGTGGCTGAAAATCGCATTGTTGGTTATCGCCATCTTCCTTTCGTCGACGATAAAGCGTCCGTACGCCCTCGACAATTCCCATTCCCTCTCCGGGTTGCCGTAATACGGCAGCGACCCCCAGCTATTCGCATAGACCACGTCCGCATCCGCGTAGCCCTCGCCGATCTCGTGGGTAACGACCAGGCGACCGCCGCTCGAAGCAGCGTTCTCATGCGCCACCTTCATGAAGCGCTCATCGAGGACGTAGTCGGGACTTGGGCAAAGCAGGCTCACATTCATCCCGTACTTCGTGGCGATCATCGCTACGGAGTTGGCCACCGCAGTGCTGAGGGGCTGCGGGTTCCACGTCCATGTCAAGCACAGCTTCTTTCCCTTTAGCGGGCCCAACCTCTCCTGGAGAGTCATGGCGAGCGCCAGTTCTTGGCACGGGTGAATGATCGTCTCCATGTTGATCACGGGAACCCGGGAATAGCGGGCGAGCGCCTTTATCAGCGGATCTTCGCGGTCGTACTGCCAGTTCTTGAAGCCGGGGAATGCGCGCATCGCGATGAGGTCGCAGTAGCGTGACAACACCTCCGCGACTTCAACGATGTGCTCCTCGGCTTTGCCGTCCATGACCTTTCCCGAATCGAATTCGATCCCCCACACGCCGTTGCCGGGTTCCAGGACGATCGCCGTGGCGCCCAGCTGCGCTGCGCCGATCTGAAACGAGGCCCTCGTGCGCAGCGAGGGATTCAGAAAGAGCAGCGCGAGGGTCCTGCCTTGCAGAAGCGGCTGCATGGGACTGGATTTGAGGCCTTTCGCTTCATCGAGGAGCGCCTGCAATTCCTCGACGGCCCAATCCTGAGTATTTATGAAATGTCGCATTGCAGCGTTTTCCGAAAGTGCCGTCGATCTGCGGAACACCGGACCGTCAAGCCGCCCGTTACCCGTTTTTCTTCTCTTTGTCCGCGAGTAGCTTGAAAGTCCCGATCGCCTTGGCGAGCAGCTCGCCCTTGTCGTCGCGCGCCTCGGCCTCGCAGAAGGCGGTCGACTTTCCGCCGTGGAGGACTTTGCCTTCGGCCGTCACCTTGTCGCCGAAGCTCCCTTTCATGAACCCGACGCTCAAATCGACCGTCAGCACGCCGCCGAGCACGCCGTAGTGCCCGCGCACCGCCCAGCTCATGACGAGGTCGAGCATGGTCATGATCACGCCGCCGTGAGTCGCACCCCAGCTGTTCAGGAGTTCAGGGCGCCTCTTCAGGGAAACCACCGCGTGTTCCTTCGTCATCTCGACGAGCTGGATGCCGAGGTGCTCGGTAAACGGGATCCTGATGCCGGCGGAGCCCGGCGTCAGCGGGGCTCCTTCAGGCGACACTCGCGCCTCCATCGACTGCGATGATCTGCCCGGTGATGTGGCGCGAAGCATCCGAGGCGAGCAAGACCGCGAGCCCCTTCAGGTCCTCCCCGTCGCCGAGCCGGCGCAGCGGCGTGCGCGCGACGACTTTCTCGCCGAGCCTCTCGAGCGACGCCCGGGTCATCTTCGACGGAAAGAATCCCGGCGCGATGGCGTTCACCGTGATGCCGTGCTCGCCCCATTCGGCGGCGAGCGCGCGCGTGAAATTCACGAGCCCCCCCTTGGTCGTGTTGTATCCGAGCGTCTCCAGCATGTCCACGGGATTGCCGCGCAGTCCCGCGATCGACGCGACGTTGATGATTCTGCCATAGCGGTTCGGGATCATCGAGTGTTTTCCCACGGCCTGGGTGACGAGGAACGTTCCCGTCAGATTGAGGTCGACGAGCTTGCGCCACGCCTCCAGGGGATGATCCTCGGCGGGCGCGCCCCAGGTGGCGCCCGCGTTGTTGACGAGCACATCCACTTTCCCGTGGCGCTCGAGCAGCTTCGAGACCACCGGCTCGATCGCTTCAGGCCGGGAAATGTCGCAGACCAGCGGATAGGCCTCGATGCCCTGCCTGCCGAGAGCTTCGCGCGCCTGCTCGAGCTCGTCCGGTTTCCTCGCCGAGATCGCGACCTTCGCGCCCATTTCGCCCAGCGCCTCGGCGATCTGCAGCCCGAGGCCGCGCGAGCCGCCGGTGACGAGGGCGACCTTTCCGGTGAGATCGAGGAGTTTCCTTACGCTCATGGCCGTGGCCTCAGCTTACGCTCCTGCCCGATTGTAGATTGACACGGGTTTGCGCGCAGGGTAATTTTCCCTGGCCCCTCGGCTGCCCAGGAGACAAACCATGCGCGCCCAAATGATGGACATGCCGCTGCTCGTCTCATCGCTCATCGCACACGCCGACCGCAGCCACGGCGACACGGAGATCGTGTCGCGCACCGTCGAGGGTCCGATCCACCGGTATACGTACACGGAGGCGCACCGGCGCTCGAAGCGCCTCGCCCAGGCGCTCACGCGCCTGGGCGTGAAGCAGGGCGAGCGCCTCGGCACGCTCGCCTGGAACGGCTTCCGCCACTTCGAGCTCTACTACGGTGTCGCCGGAATGGGCGCCGTGATCCACACCGTCAATCCGCGGCTTTTTCCGGAGCAGCTGGTGTTCATCGTCAACGACGCGGAGGACCGCTACGTCTTTTTCGACCTGACGTTCGCGCCGCTCGCCGAGAAGCTCGCCGCGGCGTGCAAGGGCGTCAAGGGCTGGGTGGCGATGACGGCCCGCGCCAGCATGCCCAAGGTCAATTTGCCGAACCTGCTGTGCTACGAGGAGCTGATCGAACGCGAGGATGGAGACTACGAGTGGCCGCAGTTCGACGAGTGGACCGCCGCGGGCCTGTGCTATACCTCCGGCACGACCGGCAACCCGAAGGGCGTGCTCTACGCCAACCGTTCCACCATCCTGCACGCCTATGCCGCCTCCCTGCCGGATGTGTTCAACTGCTCGGCGCGCTCGGTGATCCTGCCCGTGGTGCCCATGTTCCACGTCAATGCCTGGGGCGTTCCTTATTTTGCCCCTCTGAACGGCGCGAAGCTCGTTTTCCCCGGGCCGGGTCTCGACGGCAAGAGCCTGTACGAGCTGTTCGAGGCGGAGAAAGTGACCGCGTCCGCAGGCGTGCCCACGGTGTGGCTGGCGCTGCTCGCCCACATGAAGCAGAACAAGCTCAAATTCAGCACGCTCGAGTCGGTGGTCGTCGGCGGCTCGGCCTGCCCGCCGGCGATGATAGCCGCCTTCCGCGACGAGTACGGCGTGCATTGCAAGCACGCCTGGGGCATGACCGAGATGAGCCCCCTCGGCAGCTTCTGCACGCTCAGGGCCAAGCACGAGGCGCTTTCCCCCGAGAGGCGCCGCGAGGTGGAATGCAAGCAGGGCCGCACCATCTTCGGCGTCGAGATGAAGATCGTGGACGGGGAGGGCAAGGAGCTGCCGCGCGACGGCAAGGCGTTCGGCGATCTGCTGGTGCGCGGGCCCTGGGTCCTGAAGGAATACTTCAAGGGCGCGGGCGGCGACCCCTTGCGCGACGGATGGTTTCCCACCGGCGACGTCGCGACGATCGATCCGGAGGGCTACATGCAGATCACCGACCGCTCGAAGGACGTGATCAAGTCGGGCGGCGAATGGATCAGCTCGATCGACCTGGAGAATATCGCCGTGGCGCATCCGGCGATCGCGGAAGCCGCGGTGATCGGCGTGCGCCACCCGAAATGGGACGAGCGGCCCCTCGTGATCGCGGTCAGGAAGGCGGGCGCGAGCGTCACGCGCGAGGACCTGCTCGGGTTCTACGCGGGCAAGGTGGCGAAGTGGTGGATGCCCGACGACGTCGTTTTCGTCGAGCAGCTGCCGCACACCGCCACGGGGAAGCTCCTCAAGACGAAACTTCGCCAGGACTTCAGGGACTACAAGCTGCCGAGTTCCGGCACGGTTGCGGGGGCATAGCTGCAAGCGCAGAATTCAGCGGTTCGCCCGAGCGTCCGTAGAAAGATCCATGCCGAACTCGTTTCGTCCATCCCGCCGTGATTTTCTCAAGGTCTCCACGGCGCTCGGCGGCGGCCTCGCGCTCGAGCTGACGGTTTCGGCTCGCGCGCTCGCCGCTGGAGCCAAGGCCCCCGAGCTGACGGCGTGGATCGTCGTCAATCCCGACAACACCGTGCTGATCCGCGTGGCGCGCTCGGAGATGGGGCAGGGCAGCTCCACCGGCCTTCCGATGCTGGTCGCCGAGGAGCTCGAGTGCGACTGGAAGAAAGTGCGCACCGAATTCGTCTCGACCGCCGAGCAGGTCCGCCGCAACCGGGTGTGGGGCTCGATGGCCACGGGCGGCAGCCAGTCGATCCGCAGCTCGCAGGAATATCTTCGCCGGGCGGGCGCCGCCGCGCGCGAGATGCTCGTCGCCGCCGCGGCGCAGAGATGGAGGGTTCCCGCGTCCGAATGCGACGCGGAGAACGGCGTGATCACGCATACGCAGTCGCAGAGGAAGCTGCGATTCGGCCAGGTGGCGCTGGCGGCCTCGCAGCTCGAGCCGCCGAAGGACGTGAAGCTGAAGGATCCCAAGGAATGGAATCTCATCGGCAAGCCCGCGCGCCGGCTCGACATCCCCGACAAGGTCAGGGGAAAGCCGCTATTCGGAATCGACGTGCAGCTGCCCGGCATGGCGCACGCCGCGATCGCGCAGTGCCCGGTGTTTCGCGGCAGGCTCGTGACCGTCGCCGACGAAAGGATCAAGGGGCTGCGGGGACTCATCAAGGTCGTGAAGCTGGAGGACGCAGTCGCGGTGGTCGCCGACAACTGGTGGCGCGCGAACCGCATGCTCAAGCTCCTGGCGATCGAATGGGACGTGGGCCCGAACGGCGGGGCGTCGACGGAGAGCATCCGCGAGTTCGTGCGCTTCGGGCTGGAGGATTCCAGCGTCCCGGTCGCGCGCAACGACGGCGACGTCGAGGCGGCTTTCTCCTCCGCGGCCAAGGTGATCGAGTCGGAGTACTACGCGCCTTTTCTGAACCATGCGCCGATGGAGCCGATGAACTGCACGGCCCTGGTGAAAGGCGATCGCGTCGAGGTGTGGGCGCCGACGCAGAACGCCGAAGCGACGCATGCGACCGCGGCGGCGGTCGCGGGCGTTCCGCTCGAGAACGTCGAGGTGCACCTCACGCACCTCGGCGGGGGCTTCGGGCGGCGCGGCTTCCAGGACTATACGAGACAGGCGGTGGCGATCGCGAAGGCTATGGAAGGCAGGCCGGTGAAGCTCCTGTGGTCGCGCGAAGAGGACATGCAGCACGACTACTACCGCCCGATGACCCTGATGCGCTTCAAGGCGGCGCTCGACTCGGGCGGCAGGCTCACGGCCTGGCGCGTCCGCGACGCCAGCCATTCCATCATGGCGGGCGTGCGTCCCCAGGAGATCAAGGAAGGCATCGACCGGCACGCGCTCGGCGGCATCGTCGACATGCCTTACGAGGTGCCGAACCTGAGGATAGAGTTCGCGATGAGGAACAGCCATGTGCCCGTGGGCTTCATGCGCACCGTCTTCCACTCGCAGAACCCCTTCATGCGCGAGTGTTTCGTCGACGAGATGGCGCACGCCGCGGGCAAGGATCCCTACGAGTTCCGCCGCGCCATGCTGCAAGGAAAGCCCAAGGATCTCGGCGTGCTCGATGCCGCGGCCAGGTCATCGGGCTGGGGCTCGCCCCTTCCCGCCGGAGTGCACCGCGGCATCGCGGTGCAGGATTCGCACGGCAGCTACGCGGCCGCGGTGTTCGAGGTGTCGGTGGGCGGCGCGGGCGAGCTCGACATCCGGCGCGTGTCCGTGGCCGTGGACCCGGGCTACGTGGTGAATCCGGATTCCGCGGAGGCGCAGGTGCAAAGCTGCGTCGCCTACGGGCTCACCTCGGTTCTCTGGGGCGAGATCACCTTGAAGGAGGGCCGCGTCGAGCAGTCCAACTTCCACGACTACCGCATCATGCGCATCGCCGAGATGCCGACGAGAATCGAGGCGGTGCTCGTTCCCAGCGGCGGCTTCTGGGGCGGGATGGGCGAGACGCCGCTCGCGCCGCTTGCGCCCGCGCTGTGCAACGCGATTTTCGCCGCGACCGGGAAGCGAATCCGCTCGCTGCCGCTCAAGAACCAGGGACTGCGCCTCGCGTGATCGGGTAGACTAGGCGCAGCCGCCTCAGCGATTTTCAAGAACCCGCCGGTCAGCCATGCCAAAGGAGACTTCATGATCGAACTCACCGTCAACGGCAAGAAGCACAGCGTCGACGTCGAGCCCGAGATGCCCCTGTTGTGGGTGTTGCGCGACGTGCTCGACGTGAAGGGCCCGAAATTCGGCTGCGGAATCGCCCAGTGCGGGGCCTGCACCGTGCACCTGAACGGCGAGCCGGTGCGCTCGTGCTCGGTGCCCGTGTCCGCCGCCGCGGACCAGAGAGTGCTGACCATCGAAGGGCTCGCGCAGCGCGGCCAGCTGCACCCGGTGCAGAAGGCGTGGATCGATCACGAAGTGCCGCAGTGCGGCTACTGCCAGTCGGGGCAGATCATGACGGCGGTCGCCCTGCTCGGAAAGAATCGCGACCCCAGCGACAAGGACATCGACGCGGCGATGACCAACATCTGCCGCTGCGGAACCTATGCGCGCATACGCACGGCGATCCACGCCGCGGCGAAGACCTTGAAGTCGACGAAGGCATAGGGGGCGACCATGAAAACGAGGTTCGCTCCTTCCCGCAGGAAGTTCCTGAAGCAATCCGCCGCGATCGGCGGCGGCCTCTCCGTCGGATTCAGCTTTCCCTCTGCGCTCGCGCAGAAGGCCGACGGAGCCGTAGAGATCAACGCCTGGGTCGTGATCCGCCCGGACGACGCGATCATCATCCGCTACGCCCGCTCGGAGATGGGGCAGGGCAGCATGACCTCGGCCCCGATGCTGGTCGCCGAGGAGCTGGAATGCGACTGGAGAAGGGTGAAGATCGAATACGCCTCGGCGAACGCGAACGTGAAACGCAAGCGCGCCTGGGGCGATATGGCGGCGGTGGGCAGCCGCACCATACGCAACTCACAGGAGTACCTGCGCAAGGCGGGCGCGACCGCACGCGAGATGCTGATCGCCGCGGCTGCGCAGCAGTGGGGCGTGCCGGCGTCCGAATGCTCGGCATCCAACAGCTTCATCACGCACGGTGCTGGCGGGCGCAGGCTGAGCTTCGGAAAAGTGGCCGACGCCGCCGCCAAGCTCGAGCCGCCGAAAGACGTGAAGCTGAAAGACCCCAAGGACTGGAAGCTGATCGGGAAGTCCGTCAAGCGCATCGACATTCCCGACACGGTGATGGGCAGGCAGCGCTTCGGCATCGACGTGCAGCTGCCCGGCATGCACTACGCCGCGATCGCGCAGTGCCCGGTGTTCGGCGGCAAGCTGAAGTCGATCGACGCGGCGAAGGTGCAGGGGCGGCGCGGCATCGTCAGGGTCCTGCCGATGGAGAGCTTCGTCGCGGTCGTGGCCGACAACTGGTGGCGCGCGAAAGAGGCGCTGAGGGACGTCCACGTCGAATGGGACGTGGGCGCGAACGGCAACGTCTCGAGCGCGAGCCTGATGGAGTTCTACCGGAGCGGGCTGAACGCGCAAACCGACATCGCCGTTTCGCGCCGCGACGGCGATTTCGACCAGGCCTTCGCCTCCGCCGCAAAGAAGATCGAAGCCGAGTACTACACGCCGTACCTCGCGCACTCGTGCCTCGAGCCCATGGGCTGCACGGCGGTCGTCAAGGACGGCAAGGTGGACGTATGGACGTCGACGCAAAACGCCGAAGCTTCGCTCGCCAATGCCGCAGCGACCGCGGGCGTGCCGCTTGAAAACGTCGAAGTGCACCGCGTTCAACTGGGCGGAGGCTTCGGCCGGCGCGGCGGAGCGCAGGACTTCGTGCGCCAGGGCGTGGCGATCGCGAAGGCGATGGAAGGCACGCCGGTGAAGATGCTCTGGACGCGCGAGGAGGACACGCAGCACGATTTCTACAGGCCCGCGAGCCTCATCCGCATCAAGGCGGGGCTCGACGACACGGGCAACCCCGTCGCCTGGTACTCGCGCGTCGCGTCGACGTCGATTTTCGAGACGCTGGCCCGCGTCCCGCTCAAACGGCCGTTCGCGCCGGCGGACGGCGTCGATCCGCAGGCGGTGGCTTCGCTGCACGACCTGCCGCACGCGATTCCGAACGTCAGGATCGAATACGCGCAGCGCACCGCGCACGTGCCGGTCGGCTTCTGGCGGACGGTGGGGCATTCGCAGAATCCTTTCGTGCGCGAGTCCTTCATGGACGAGCTGGCGGGCGCCGCGGGCAAGGACCCGTACGAATACCGGCGCGCGTTGCTCGCAAAATCGCCGAAAGACCTCGGTGTGCTCGAGGCGACCGCGAAAGCTGCAGGCTGGGGCAAGCCGCTGCCGGCGGGCGTGTTCCGCGGCATCGCACAGACCGAGGCGTACGGCAGCTACACCTCGGCCGTGGCCGAGCTCTCGGTCGACAGGAACGGCGAGGTGAAGATCCACCGGCTCGTGCTCGGCCTGGATCCCGGATACGTGGTCAACCCGGACAACGTGGTGGCGCAAATGCAGGGCAGCTCGGTTTTCATGCTGACCGCGATGTTCTGGGGCGAGATCACCGTCAAGGAGGGACGCGTGGAGCAGTCGAACTTCCACGACTACCGCATGATGCGCCTGCGCGAAATGCCCAAGATCGAGGTCGTGCTCGCGCCCTCGGGCGGGTTCTGGGGCGGAGTCGGCGAACCGGGGCAGGCGTCGATCGCCCCGGCGGTGTGCAACGCGATCTTCGCCGCCACCGGCAAGCGCGTGCGCTCGCTGCCTTTGAAGAACCACGGGCTGACATTGGCTTGACGCGCAAGCACGCTCTCGCCCCTGCCGTCGCGATACTGGTCGCGCACTCGCAGGTCTGCGCGCAGGCTGTGCCGGTGCGCTTCGACGTGGTCGGAGACGCGATTCCCCGGGCCCTTACTTCCGAACCCGGCGATGCGGCGCGCGGTCGAAGTATCGTGGTGAATCGGGACGCGGGAGCGTGTACTCTGTGCCATGCGGTGCCCGGTGAGAAGACCTACGGGAATATTGCGCCCGCGCTCGCGGGCGTCGGCGCTCGGCTCTCCCCCGCGCAGCTGCGCCTGCGCGTCGCCGATTCCACCCGCGTGAATCCGGCTACGCCCATGCCCGCTTACTACAGGACGGAAGGTTTCAATCAGGTCGCCGCGGCTTTCCGCGGCAAGCCCCTGCTCTCGGCGCAGCAGGTCGAAGACATCGTCGCCTGGCTCGCGACCCTGAAGGAGCCGCGGTGAAGCGCCGCGATTTCCTCGCCGGCGCAGCCGGTGCGCTCGCGCTTCCGGGCGCGGCGCTCGCGCAGGTCGATCCTCTGGATCCGCTCGTGCGGGAAGTCACCAAGGACGCGCCAGTGAGAAAGGGCAAGGTCACGCTCGTCCTGCCGCAGCTCGCCGACAACGGCAATTCCGTTCCCATCCGGATCACGGTGGACAGTCCGATGACCCCGGCCGATCACGTCACGAGCATCCACCTGTACTCGGAGAGGAACCCGGTGCCCAACATGGCGAATTTCTATCTGGGCCCGCGCGCGGGCAAGGCCGAGATCGACTCGCGCGTGCGGCTCGCCGGCAGCCAGCGCGTGACCGCCGTCGCGAAACTCTCCGACGGCTCGTTCTGGTACGACGCGGCGCCGATCGTGGTCACGCTTTCGGCCTGTCTCGACGAAAGCTGAGCCGGAGGAAACGCAAACCGTGGCCGCAAGAATCCAGATTCCCCGCGAGGCGAAGCGCGGCGAGGTGATCGAGATCCGCATCCTCATCCAGCACCCCATGGAGACCGGCTACCGCCACGACGACGTCGGGCATCTCATCAAGCGCAACGTCATCAACGTCCTGTCGTGCCGCTACAACGGAGTGGAAGTGTTCCGCGCCGATCTGTCCTCGGGCATTTCCGCCAACCCCTACGTGCAGTTCTACACCGTCGCCGAAGCGAGCGGGGATCTCGAGTTCACCTGGATCGACGACGAAGGCCAGCGGGGCTCGGAGCGCCAATCCATCGTCGTCAAGGGATGAGGGGCGCTCGGGCGCGGCTCGCTCTCGCCGTCGCTGCGCTCGCCGCCGGCGTCGCGCTCGCGCAGGAGCGCGCGATTCCGCCCGGCGAGCTCAAGTCCGGCGCCGCGTTTCTCGGCCCCGACCTGCGCGCTCTGCAAGACGATGCCTTCGCCAATCCCGGCATGCTGTGGGTGGAGCGCGGAGCGAAGCTGTGGAGCGAGCCCGCGGGGAAAAAAGCGCTCGCCTGCGCAAGCTGCCACCAGGACACGAGCATGCGCGGCGTGGCCGCGAGCTATCCGAAAATCGACAAGGCGAACGGGAACCTGGTCAACCTCGAGGGCCGCATCAATCTTTGCCGCACCGAGCGCATGGGGGCGGAGCCCCTGCGTTACGAGTCCGAGGAGCTGCTCGCGCTCACCGCCTACATCGCGCGCCAGTCGCTTGGCTTGCCGATTGCTGCGCGTATCGACGGCGGGGCGCGTGCGCATTTCGAAACCGGGCGCGCCGCGTACCACCTGCGACGCGGACAGATGAACCTCTCGTGTGCGCACTGTCACGACGCTCAATGGGGCAAGCGGCTGCTCTCCGAGACCATCAGCCAGGGTCACCCCAACGCGTATCCGGCGTATCGCATGGAGTGGCAGACCATGGGTTCGCTCGAGCGCCGTCTGCGCGCCTGCCTCTCGGGAATTCGCGCCGAGATGCTGCCCTACGGTTCGCAGGAATATCTGGACCTCGAGCTCTTCCTCGCCTGGCGGGCGCTGGGTCTGCCGATCGAGACGCCCGGCGTGCGGCGCTGAGCTAGAATTCAGGCGTCCGGCGAAAGCGGAGAAACGGAAATGTCCGAAGCCCACGTCCACGTCGATCCCTCCAACAAGAAGGTCGCCCTCTTCATCGCGGTCCTCGCCCTCGTTCTCGCTTTCGCCGAGACTCTCGGCAAGGGCTCGCAAACGAGCGCGCTCGCCAGCCACATCGAGGCGTCGAACCTGTGGGCCTTCTTCCAGGCGAAGACCATCCGCCAGACGACCGTGCGCACCGCCGCCGAGGAGATGGACGCGCAGTTCGCGCAGAAGGCGCCCGAGGCGGTGAAGAAGCAGGTCGAGAGCTGGAAGAAGACCGCCGAACGCTATCAGTCCGAACCTGAAACCAACGAAGGCCGCAAGGAGCTCATGGCGCGCGCGAGGGAAATGGAGAAAAAGCGCGACCGCGCCATGGCGGCCTACCACAATTACGAGATCGCCTCGGCCGCGGTGCAGATCGCGATCGTGCTCGCCTCGGCCCAGATCATCACCGGCGTCGCGGCGCTCCTCTGGATCGCCTACGCCCTGGGCGCGATCGGCGTCGCGTTCAGCCTGATCGGCTTCTTCTGGCCGACCGCGGTGCACCTCTTCTAGGAGCTCTCGGGCATCCAAGTGGGCTTCGCACGCAAACCCCGCAAACCGTCGCAACCGAGGCCGCCTGTCGCGAGCGAGGAATCCGCCCGCGATCAGGCATCAGAGGTGAGCGTTGCCGTGCTGCGCGAGCTCCAATCGCTCCGGGGAACCGGCGACCAGATCCTCGACGCGCTCGTGCCGCGCGCCCGGCTGCTGCAGCTCGAAGCGGGCCAGCGCCTGCTCCGGCGGGGCGAGCCGAATGTGCGCGTCTACATCGTCGTCTCGGGCCTGCTGCGCGTGGAGCTGGAAGACTCGCCGCTCGCGTACATCGAGCGGGGCGAGACGGTCGGGGAGCTGTCGCTGCTCGCGGGCAGCTCCGCAACTGCGACGGTCGCAGCGGAAAAGCCCACGCAGCTCCTCGTGCTGGACGAGGAAACCTTCTGGTGGCTGGCCGAGTCCTCGCACGAGTTCTCGGTCGGCTTGCTGGTTCGCCTGGCGAAGCGAATGCGCTCGAACAACGACGCAGTGCAGGAGAACATCGCACTGCGCCGGCAATTCGAGCAGGCCGCCCTGAGTGACGCCCTCACGGGATTTCGCAACCGGCGGTGGCTCGACCAGACGCTGCCCCGCATCGTGCAGCGCCACCTCCACGCCTCCGAGTCCTTGTGCATCGCCATGATGGACATCGACCATTTCAAGCAGGTCAACGACGCCTACGGGCATGCGGCCGGGGACGCGGTTCTGCTGCAGGTCGGGCGGCTCGTGCGCGCCAACTTGAGGCCCGCCGACTTCGCGGCCCGCATCGGCGGCGAGGAGTTCGTGCTGGTCTTCCCCCAGACTTCCATGCCGGGCGCCATCAGCGCCGCAGAGCGCCTGCGCGAGGCGATCGCTGGTGCAGCGTTCGAGCACCATGGACGCAAGCTGCCCCAGGTGACCGTTTCCCTGGGGCTGGTCGAGCTCGCAGGCGCCGCGAATTTCCGGCAGCTGCTTGCCCGGGCAGATGTGGCGCTCTACGCGGCCAAGCAATCCGGTCGCAATCGGACCGAGTGGCCGGGGCGGCACGCGCGTCCGGAGAAGGCTAGGCAAACGCCTCCGCAACGAGGCGATACGAAGTTCGCCGGCTCTCGTAATCGCCGGTGATGGTGATGACCATCAGCTCGTCGGCGGCGAACCTTTCCTTCAGCTCCAGCAGCTTTTCCCGCACCTCTCCCGGATCGCCGTGCACCAGGCGCGAGCGCTGCTCTCCGATGTAGGCGCGCTCCTGCGGAGAGGTGCGGTAGGCCCTCGCCTCCTCGAGCGTGGGCACGGGCGCATCGATGCCTTTCGCCATGTGCAGGCGCCGAAGGTCGATGCTTGCGGCGAGGCGCTCGGCTTCGGAACCGGTCTTCGCGCAGATCACGAACACGCATACGAGCGACCGGGGTTGCGGCTCGCGCTCCGAAGCCTGGTACTGATCGCGGTAGGCGCGCGCCACCGCTTCGCCCCCGAACGCGCTGATGAAATGCGCGAACGCGAAGCGCAGCCCGAGCTGGGCGGCGAGCGCGCCGCCGTAATCCGAGGAGCCGAGCAGCCATATTTCCGGCGAAGTATCTCCGGCGGGTTGAGCCTTGACCTTGACGTACGGATGGCCCGCGGGCAGCGTCCGGTCGAGAAAACCGATCAGATCCTGGACTTGCTGCGGCATGTGCTCCGCGCCCTGGTATTCCCCGTCCATCAGCGCGAGCGCGGTGCGCGGGTCCCCGCCCGGCGCGCGGCCGATGCCGAGATCGATGCGCCCGGGAAACAGCGCCTCGAGCATGCGGAACTGCTCGGCGATCTTCAGCGGGCTGTAGTAGGGCAGGAGCACGCCGCCCGTACCGACGCGGATGCGCGAGGTGGCGCAGGCGACGCGCGAGACGAGAATCTCGGGACTGGGATCGGCGAGCGCCGTGATGGCGTGGTGCTCGGCGAGCCAGTAGCGACGGTAGCCCAACTCTTCGGCGAGCCGGGCGAGTGAAACGGTCTCTGCGATCGCTTCGGCGGGACTGTGTCCGCTGATGACGGGGGATTGATCGAGCACCCCCAGAGGCACCCTCATCCCTTCAGTCGCCCGATAGCAACATGACCGCGCCTACCAGGAGGCTGAGGAAGATCGTGATCCAGAAGATGCCGGTGATGCGCTGTTTGTCGGTCGGGGTGACGCCCTCCTTTTTCTTTTTCGCGAAGCGATACTCGACCACCATGAGGGCTACGCCGACGGCAAGGACGATTCCCATCCACTTGTAGATCGGGTTCACGGTCCGGCTCCACGGAGGCGAAGCCCTTAGTTTACCGGACTTCGAGAGCCGGGAAAGCGCGCCCTGGGCGCTGGTGCTCATCGTGGCTTGAAGAATCCATGGCGGGCCGGCGATTATGAAGGCGGGCGGCCGGTGCCGCAATGGTCCTTCGCCGCGGTTGCGTGTACCATGCGCCGTTGCAGGCAAGGACCCTTTCCGGCCGACGGAAGACAAGCATGAAATCGAAGCATCTTCTTGCAGCTATCGCGATCGCAGCCGCCTTCTCCCTTGCCTTCGCCGCGCGCCCCGCCGGACCGGGGTGCTCGGCCTACAGCGGGCCGAGCACGACCGCGCTGGTGGAGTTGTATACGTCGGAGGGATGCGACAGCTGCCCCGCTGCCGATCACTGGCTGTCCTCGCTCTTCGGCCAGGGCTTCAGGCCCGATCAGGTGGTGCCGCTCGCGCTCCACGTCGATTACTGGGACTACATCGGCTGGAAGGATCCGTTCGCCAAGGGCGAATTTTCCGTGCGGCAGCGCAAGCTCGCGCAGATGAAGCGCCCGGTGATCGTCTACACTCCGCAGGTGCTGCTGCAGGGGCGGGATTTCCCCCGCTGGTCGGGCGGCGAATTCTCCGAGCAGGTGATGCGCATCAATTCCCGCCCGGCGCGCGCGCGGATCGCGCTCGCGATCCGCGCGGTCGCGCCCGATGCCATCCACGCAGAGCTTTCCGCGATGCTCACCGATCCTGCCGAGCAGAAGAACGCAGCCGTGTATCTCGCCGCCTACGAGAACAAGCTCGCGAGCGACGTGGCCGCAGGCGAGAACCGCGGCAGGCGGCTCGAGCACGATTTCGTGGTGCGCGAATGGATTGGCCCGATCGGTTTCGGCGACAGCCTCAAGCTCGAGGAGAGGCGCTCGCTGGCACTCCTGCCGGGCACGAATCCCAGGCATCTGGGGGTGGCGGCGTTCGTGCAGAACCGTGCGACGAGCGACGTGCTCCAGGCGCTGATGCTTCCCGCCTGTCCTCTTTAGCTTCGCGCGCCCCGGCAGTACCGTGTGGCGGGAACGGCCCTAGAGTAGGATAGTCGCCGAGAACAACAATTTCCGCAGCGCCCGTGGACCTTTCCCTCGCCTGGTTGATCGCCGGCTTCATCCTCATCATCGCCGAGCTGATGACGGGGACCTTTTATCTGCTCGTTCTGGGGATCGCGGCCCTGGTCGGCGCGGGTGTCGGCTACGCGAGCGGTGCTCTCATATGGCAGGCGGTCGGCGCGGCGATCGTCGCAGTCGCGGGCGTCGCTTGGGTACGCCGCTACCGGCAGGCCCTTAGCCCGAAGCGCATGCGGGGCCTGGACGTCGGCCAGCCGGCCGCCTTCGACACCTGGGTGAACAGGAGCGCCGGCCACGCGCGCGTGAAGTACCGCGACGCGCTGTGGGACGCCCAGGTCGCGGGCGACGCTTCCGGCGAGCCCGGCGAAATCCTCTATATCACCTCGGTCGATGGCAGCACCCTCAAAGTTTCCAAGACGCGGCCCGCCTGATCTCGCGCGCGCGGCGGACCAAATCTCACGCTCCACCGGAGGAAGCATGCTCGTAAAACTTGCCGTTGTCGCCGTCGCGATTTTTCTCATGGTGGTTACTCCGCAGCTTCACACATTCGCGCTGCCCGTCGGCCTCGTTCTTGTGGCGGCCGTCTTTGCGTATGAGTCGATATGGGTCGTGCCACAGCAGAGCGCGTGGGTAGTCGAGCGATGGGGGAGATTCCACGAAGTTCTGGAGCCCGGCCTAAATTGGATCTGGCCGTTCATCGATCGAGTCGCGTACCGGCACTCGCTCAAGGAAGTTCCGATGGACGTCGCCGAGCAGGTATGCATCACCAAGGACAACACCCAGCTCGCGGTCGACGGCCTCATTTACTACCAAGTCACCGACCCGCGTCTTGCCTCCTACGGGACTTCGAACTACGTAACGGCGATCACGCAGCTCGCGCAGACGACCCTGCGCTCCGAGGTCGGCAAGATGGAGCTCGACCAGTCGCTACAGAGCCGCGACGTGATCAACCGCCAGATCGTCGCGGTGCTCGACGAGGCCGGCCGATCCTGGGGTGTGAAGGTGCTGCGCTATGAGGTGAAGAACCTCACCCCGCCCGAGGCGATCCTGCGCGCGATGCAGGCGCAGATCACGGCCGAGCGCGAAAAGCGCGCGCTGATCGCCAAGTCGGAGGGCGAGAAGCAGCAGGAGATCAACCTCGCCGAGGGCGAGAAACAGGCGGCGATCCTCACCTCCGAGGGCCAGAAGCAATCGGTGATCAACAAGGCGCAGGGCGAGGCAACCGCGCTGCGCGTCGTGGCGGATGCGACCGCCGCGGCGGTGAACGTGGTCGCCGAGGCGATCGGCAAGGAAGGCGGGCTGCAGGCCGCGAACCTCAAGGTTGCCGAGCTCTACATCGGAGCGCTCGGCAACCTCGCCAAGACCAACAACACGATGATCGTTCCGACCAACCTCTCCGACGTGGCGAGCGTGGTGGCCTCCGCGATGACGGTTCTCGACCGCACGCGCGCAGGCGCGAAGTCTGCATAAGGCCGGACCCGGCGCCGGTCGTTTTTTTGGGGAGAAAGCCAATGACAAGCAATCTGTCGTGGGTGGTTCCGGGTGTCGCGTTGATCATCGCGGGTTCCGTCGCGGCGCAGCAGCCGCCTGAAGTGCGCCGCGTCGTCACCAAGCTCGATTCCTCGGGCAAGGCGGTTGTGATGTTCGATGGGGCCGTGCAGCTGAAAAGCTTTCGATCGCCGAATCCGGCGGGAGAAATGTGGGTCACGGACAAGAGCCTTCCGGATTTCAACTGGAGCGCCGATCGGGCGCTGACCCAGGTCGGACTGGTTCCCCCGAAAAACGGCACGATCTTTCGCATAGTGGACTTTGTCCCGCTTTCGCCCGAGATGGAAAAGAAAATGGACATCAACCTGATGATGAAAGTCGTCGGCGACCACGCGCCCGCGAAAGGGCTCCCGCCGCGGCATCCGATGATGCACCGCACGCGCAGCCTCGACTACGCGATCATCATGTCGGGCGAGATCGACATGCTGCTCGACGATGGCGAAGTTCATCTCAAGGCGGGGGACGTCGTGGTGCAGCAGGCGACCAACCACGCCTGGGTGAACCGCAGCGGCAAGCCCTGCCGCGTCGCGTTCATCCTCATGGATTCGCGGGAACCCTGATCGCGCTCCCGCCCCGCGAGCGCCGGGGCTGAAAGGCGCAGACGGTGATCAAAGCGGCGACGTTTCTTCGTAGCGAATGGGCCCTGGTGGTGAGCGTCGCCACGACGGCGCTCTTTGTCCTTTTCGGGACGGGCTGGCTTGCCGATCTCTCCCGTCTCGCATGGTTCGGCTTCGTGTCGCTGTGGCTTTTCCTGGCGATGATCCTGTCGGCGTTCGCCGTGGTGCGCCATGCGGAGGCCCTTGCCGCAAAGCTCGGCGAGCCCTTCGGCACCCTCATCCTAACCCTTGCCGTCACGGGCATCGAGGTGATGATGATCGCCGCCATCATGTACGCGGGCAAAGGAAATTCGGCGCTCGCGCGTGACGCGATGATGGCTGTGGTGATGATCGTGCTGAACGGCATGCTGGGCCTGTCGCTGCTGCTCGGCGGTCTTCGTCACCGTGAACAGGATTACAACCTGCAGGGCGCGAACGCCTTCCTAGCGGTGATCCTGCCGCTTGCCGTGCTCGGACTGGTGATGCCGAGTTTCACGGTGTCCTCGCCGGGTCCGACTCTGTCGCCGTTTCAGGCCGGGTTCCTCGTCCTGATGTCGCTGGTGCTTTACGGGGTGTTTCTGGGCATACAGACTTCCCGCCACCCGGATTACTTCGTTGCGCCCAAGACCCGCGGGAGAGACAGGAAAGAGGGGAGCGCGCCCGGCCACGGGGTGCGATCGGTCCCGTATCACGCGGGGCTCCTCGTCATCTATGTCCTGCCCTTGGTCATCCTGTCGAAGCAGATCGCGGTGCCGATCAACCACACGATCCACGTCTTGCACGCGCCGGCGGCGCTCGGGGGATTCCTCGTCTCGGTGCTGATCCTGTCGCCTGAGTCGCTTGGGGCTGTGCGCGCGGCGCTCGCGAACGAGCTGCAGCGCTCGGTAAACATACTGCTGGGCTCCGTGCTCGCGAGCATCGGCCTGACGATACCGGCCGTGCTGGTGATCGGGTACGCGACCGGGCAGACGATTACCCTGGGCCTGGACGCCATCGACTCGACGCTGCTCCTGCTGACGCTCGCGCTCAGCACGCTCACCTTCGCGGCGGCCCGGACCAATGTGTTGCTCGGCGCGGTGCACCTGCTTCTGTTTTTCGCCTACCTGATGTTCATCTTCGAGCGGTAACGAAACCAGGTGTTCGGCGCCGGGCGGATAATCGTTCCATGAAGCTGATCGGCATCGTCGGCGGCATCGGTCCGGAATCCACGATCGACTATTACCGGCTTTTCATCTCGACCTATCGGGAGCGCAAGCCGGACGGGGGTTATCCCCCCGTCGTCATCAACAGCATCGACCTGGCGAGAGCCCTGAAGCTCGTCAGCTCCAACGACCTGGAGGGTCTGGCCGCGTATATGCTCGAGGAAATCCGCCGCCTGGCGCGGGCCGGCGCGACGCACGGGCTGCTTTCCTCCAACACCCCGCACATCGTGTTCGACGAGATCCGCCGCTCCTCGCCGATCCCGCTCATCAGCATCGTCGAGACCACGTGCAGGGCGGCACTCGAGCGCAGGCTTAAGCGTGTTGGACTTTTCGGTACTCGTTTCACCATGCAGGGCGGCTTCTACCAGAAGGTCTTCGCGCGCGAAGGGATGGCGGTAGCGATTCCCGAGTCCGGCGACCAGGAATTCATCCACGACACCTATCTTAACGAGCTGGTCAACGGGGTCGTACTGGCGGCAACGCGCGAGCGCTACATCGCCATCGCCCGGCGGATGAAAACGGAGCAAGGCATCGAAGCGCTGATCCTCGGCGGCACCGAACTGCCTTTGCTGTTGCGCGACGCGATCGGCATCGGCATGACGCTGCTCGACACCGCCCGGCTGCACGTGGAAGCGGCCGTGAGCGAGCTCCTGTCGGAGGAGACGAGACGATGAGCGACGGCGTCGCGGTTCCGGCCTGGCTGCTCGTCCTCATGGCCTCTCTCGCGGCCTGGGCGCTCTACGAGCACTTAGTGGCGCCCGCGCTGCGCTTCCTGGTTACGCATCCCGCGAACCAGGTGATCGACGAGCTGGGCGAACGCCTGCGCATCGGAATCCGGCCCTTCCAGCGCGCCAAGCGCCAGGCGCTCATCCACAGCCTGCTCGCCGACGGGAGGGTGCTGGCCGCTGCCGAGAGGTACGCGCGGGAGAAGAGCCTTACCCTGCCCGCGGCGCTGCGCAGGGTCGAGCGCTACGCGCGCGAGATCGTCCCGGCGTTCAACGCCTACTTCTACTTCCGCATCGGCTACTGGATCGGACGCTGGATCGCGCGGTCCCTCTACCGCGTGCGGATCGGGTACGTCGATTCGGAGGGCATCGCGAAGGTCGGGTCCGACGCGACCGTGGTGTTCGTGATGAACCATCGCTCCAACATGGACTATGTCCTCGCCGCGTATCTCGCTGCGGATCAGGCGGCGCTCTCCTACGCCGTGGGCGAGTGGGCGCGCATCTGGCCGCTCTCGGCGCTGATCCGCGCCATGGGTGCCTACTTCGTGCGCCGCGACTCGAAGGACGAGCTCTACCGGCGCGTGCTCGAGCGCTACATCGCGATGGCGACCGAAGCCGGCGTCCCGCAGGCGGTCTTCCCGGAAGGGGGCCTCACGCGCGACGGACTCATCCGCGCGCCGAAGCTCGGCGTGATCGACTACATGATGCGCGGCTTCCGGATCGAGGGCGAGCGCGACCTCGTGTTCGTGCCGCTCGGGATCAACTACGACCGCGTGCTCGAGGACAGGAGCCTCCTGCTCGCGGCCGGCCCGGAAGCACGGCGCGTCGGCCGCGTGAAAGCGCTGTGGAATGCGCTCGCTTTCGCCGCGCGCAACCTGAGACTGATGCTGAAGAGCGAGTGGCACCGCTTCGGCTATGCCTGTGTGAATTTCGGCTCGCCGGTCTCGATGCGCGCCTACTGCCGCGGGCGGGGCGTGGATTTCCAGAGGCTCTCGGGCGAGGAGCGCTGGCGCGAGACGGCGGCGCTGGGCGAGCATCTCATGCGCTCGGTCGGCCGGGTCGTGCCGGTGGTGCCGGTGCCGCTGATGGCGACCGTCTTCGTGCGCAACTCCGAGTGCCGGCTCACGGCGCTCGAGCTGAAGGCGGAAGTCGAGCAGCTCATCGAGCGGCTCGAGCGTTCCGCGGCGCGCGTCTACGTTCCGCGGCACGATCTCGACTACGCACTCGACGTGGGACTGCGGATGCTGCTCATGCGGCACCTCGTCGACGAGGTCGACGGGATTTACTTCGCGCGGGAGAAGGAGCTGGCCCTCTTGCGCTACTACGCGAATTCCATCGCCCACCTGTTGGATTGATCCCTGGCGCGCGTTGATATGTTCGGTCCAGACGATTAGGATTGTCCTACCTGTACACCTGATGGAGGGCGACATGGCCGCCGCAAAGAAGAAAGCCAAAGTCAAACGCAAGAAGGCACCGGCGAGAAAGCCGGCGACCCGCAAGAAGCTCAGCCTGAAGAAAAAGGCCCCGGCGAGGAAGCCGGCGCCGAGCCGCGCCGCGCCGAAGAAACAGGCGGCGGCCCGGCCGGCGCCCATGCCGCGCCCGGCAGCCGCTCCGGTGGTGCCGCGCGGCCCCTTGCCTGGCGAAGAGCGGGTGGGTTTCGTGACCCACTACTACGGCCACCTCTCCGTCGCTGCGATACGGCTCGAATCGGGATCCTTGCGCGTCGGGGACACGATCCACATCGTCGGACACACGAGCGACTTTCGCCAGCGCGTCGAATCCATGCAGATCGAGCACCAGCCGGTCACCGAGGCCGGCAAGAGACAGGAGATCGGCATCAAGGTGATCGAGCACGCGCGCGAGCACGATGACGTGTACAAGGTGACCGGTCCCTAGGCGTGAAACCCGGCCTGCCGCTGCGGAGCGGAGACCGGCGCAGTCGGTCGATGAAGCTCAGCGTACGCCCGCTCACCCGTGAGCGCTGGCGCGACCTCGAGGCTCTGTTCAACGCCAAAGGGTGTTCCGTCGCCCGCGGCTGCTGGTGCATGTACTACCGCCGCAGCGGGTCGCACGGACCCTTGCGGGCGGGAACCACGCGGGCACAGACGAACCGCGCCGAGCTGAAGGCACTGCTCGGCTCGGGCGAACCGCCCGGTCTCATCGGGTATCGAGACAAGGTTCCGGTCGGCTGGGTGTCGCTCGGTCCGAGAGGCGACTTCGCGAAGCTGCGGCGCTCGCCCGTGATGAAGGCGGTCGATGAGCGGCCGGTCTGGTCGATTGTCTGCTTTGTCGTGCCGTCACAGTATCGTGGCCAAGGCGTGGCAAGGGCGCTTCTCGACGGAGCGATCGCCTATGCCAGGAAGCGCGGCGTGGCCCTCCTCGAGGCGTACCCGGTGGACAAGCCCGGACGATCCAACGACGATTCCATGTGGTTCGGCGCGAAATCGATGTACGACGCCGCCGGGTTCGAAGAGGTGGCCCGCCGCAAGCCCACCCGGCCGGTCGTTCGAATCCGAACCGCCTGAGGCGGCGGTGAGTTTCGGTTTATCATCTCGCGAATTTCGGGACGACATCATAGGAACACCGGCATGGACAAGGCCCCGCAAGTCAAGCTTCACTCGACCGCGCACTATTTTCTCGAAGGCCTGAACGACATCGGCGTCGAGTACCTGTTCTCCAATTTCGGGACGGACCACGCGCCCCTGATCGAGGAAATGGCGCGCTGGAAGAAGGAAGGGCGGCGCTATGCCAAGGTCATCAACTGCCCGCACGAGAACACTGCGATGCACATGGCCGCGGGTTTCGCCATGGCGACCGGCCGCGGGCAGGCGGTGATGGTGCACGTGGACGCGGGCACGGCGAATTCCGCGATGGCGATGCACAACGCACGCCGCGGGCGCCTGCCGCTCGTTCTCATGGCGGGCAAGGCGCCTTATACGGTGCGGGGAGAATTGCCCGGATCGCGCGACAACTACGTGCACTTCATCCAGGAGCCCTTCGACCAGTCGGGGATCGTGCGCCCCTACGCGAAGTGGGAATGGACCCTGCCCTCGGGCGTGATGACCAAGGAGACGCTGAGACGCGCGCACAGCGTCGCGCACAGCGATCCCATGGGCCCCGTCTACCTGATGCTGCCGCGCGAAACGCTCACCCAGACCTGGGACGAGGCGGCGATGCGGCCGTTCCCCGGGGAGCGCTACGGCGCGGTGTCCGCGGGCGCGGCCGACGCGGCCGCGGTCGCGCGGGTCGCGGACAAGCTGCTGTCGGCGAACCATCCGGTGATGGTGACCTCCTACGCCGGCCGCAACCTCCAGGCGCCGGCACTGATAGACGAGCTCGCGCGCACGGCCGGCATCCGCGTGTTCGAGGCGGGCCCGCTCTATCTCAACATCTCGCGAGCCTCGCCCTGCTTCGCCGGAATGATGCCCGCCATCGCCGGGGCCGACGTCGGGCTGCTCGTCGACGTGGACGTGCCGTGGATCCCGAAGCACACGAAGGAAGATCCCCAGACCTGGTGGGCGCACATCGACGTCGACGTCGTGAAGGAATGCTTCCCGATCTGGGGCTTCGCTTCGAATGCGCGCGTCCAGGGCGACAGCGTCCTGATCCTCGCGCAGCTGCTCGAAGCGCTGAAGGCGAAGGCGACACCGGCGTTCCGCGCGGCGGCGGCGAAAAGGGTGGAAGCGATGAAGCGCGAAAGCGAGGAGCGGCGCGCGAATCTCGCCAGGCAGACCGCCGACAAGGGCGGGCGTGGCGCGATCAATCCGCATTATCTCTGCTCCGAGATTTCCAAGGCGATCGGCGACGATGCGATCGTCGTCAACGAGGGCATACGCAACGGCCCCATCGTCAACAGCCAGATCATGCGCACCGCGCCGGGTTCTTCGATCGGGTTCGCGGGCGGCGGATTGGGAAGCTCCTCCGGGACGGCTTTGGGCATCAAGCTCGCCAGGCCCGACGCGACCGTGCTGCAGATGGTCGGGGACGGCGGCTTCTATTTCGGGAACCCATCCTCCGTCTACGCCGTGTCCAAGCAATACAAGCTGCCGATTTTCACCGTGCTCTTCGACAACTCGGGCTGGTCTGCGGTGAAGGAAGCGACGCTGCGGGTGTATCCGGAGGGCGAAGCGCAGGCGACCAACGAGTTCAACGCGCTCCTTGCGCCCGATATCGAGTTCGTCAAGATCTGCGAAGCGGCCGGCGGCTACGGGGAGAGGGTGGACGATCCCGAAGCCGTGCCGGCGGCGATCCGACGCTGCCTTGCGGAAGTGCGCGGCGGGCGCTCTGCGCTGATGCACGTGCGCATTCCCGTCCTTTAGCTCCCGTTTTGCGCCTTGGCGCTGGGTCAACGCTGCCGCGGCTCGCGGCGTTGTTCGCTGTGCCATGCCGCGCCTTGCCTGCCCCGAAGAAGCCCACGCCACGCTGCACGTCGTTCAGCGCGCTCGCGAGCGCCGCGCCTGCTTTTCCTGCATGCGAGACCGCGCTGCCTATCTCGAGGCGCTGCGCGAATGCGCGGCGCGTGCCGGATGCGCGGTTCACGCCTACGCCCTCATGGGAAACCACGTGCACCTGCTCGTGACCTTTGTGCGCGCCGCGGGTGCCGCCCGCCTGATCCCTGCGATCACCGCTGGCTATGCGCACTACCTCGCGGAAGCCTACGGCCACGAGGACCGCATTTGGGAGGAAACCTACGACGCGTCGCCGGTGCAGGCCCGAGCGCATCTGCTCGCGTGCATGCGTTACATCGAGGAGAACCCGGTGCGCGCGGGGCTCGCGGCGCATCCGGGCGAATACCCCTGGTCGAGCTACCGCACCAACGCGCTCGGGGAGGACGATGCTCTGCTCACGCCGCACCCGCATTACTGTTCGCTGGGGCGCTCGCCGGAAGAGCGCCGCGCGGCCTACGCGGCGTTCTTCGCGCGGAAGGGCGAAGGGATCATTCCAGTTTCACGCCGGCGGTCCGGATCACTTTCGTCCAGAGCTCGTAGTCGCTCCTGATCCGCGCGGAAAGTTCCTCGGGCCCGCTGCCCGCCGCGACGCAGCCCTGGGCGAGCAGGCTCTCCTTCATTTCCGGCGTCGTCAGGATGGCCGCGACATCGCGCTCGATGCGCGCGACCAGCGGCGCGCGCATTCCGGCCGGCCCGAGCAGCGCGTACCAGAAATCGATTTCGTAGCCTTTCAGGCCCGCCTCCGCGGCCGTAGGCACGTCGGGCAGCGCGGGATAGCGGCTGCTGCCGGCGACGGCGAGGGGACTCAACTTCCCCGCCTTGAAATGCTGCAGGCCGGTGAGCACCGCCACGTAGGTGATCTCGATCTCCCCGGCAAGAATGGCGGTCATCGCCGGCGCGATTCCCTTGTAGGGCACGTGGACCATCTTGATTCCCGTCAGCTGCATCATCAGTTCGCCGGCGAGGTGCACGGGGGTGCCGATTCCCGAGGACCCGAACTTCACCGCGCCGGGGCGCGAGCGCGCGTACTCGATCAGCGCGGCGAGCGTCTTCGCGGGGAACGCGGGGCTCGCGGTCACCACCATGGGCGCGGTTCCGACCATGGTGATGGAACTGAAGTCCTTGTTGATGTCGAACGGCAGCTTGCCGTAGAGCGCGGGGTTGCTCGCGTGGGAGGAAAACGCCATCAGCATCGTGTAGCCGTCGGGCGCGCTCCTCGCCACTAGGTCGGTCGCGATATTGCCGCCGGCGCCGGCGCGGTTCTCCACCACCACCGACTGGCCCCAGCGCTCGGTGAGCTTCTGCGCGAGGAGCCGCGCGATGATGTCGGTTCCGCCCCCGGGGGGGAAGCCGACCATCAGTCGGACCGGCCTCGCGGGAAAACCCGGGCTGCCGGTTTGAGGCCAGCAGGCCGCGGTCCAGATCGCGAGTGCCGCGCCCGCAAGCAAGGTGGCGAGATTTCGGATGGGCGATTCCTCCCGGGAGTCGCGGCTATTCTATTTCAGTTTCCGTACGACGCGGACCCCGGCTCCGCTCTGCGCCGACTCGAGGATCGCCTCGAGCACGGCGTCGCCACGCCCTTGACCCTACGAGATCTGCGCGCCGCGAAAAGCCGGTCGCTGCAGTTCAAAGGGAGAATCCGGGCGTTCCACAGTGCCCGAATCTTACGTGAGTCGCAGTGACGTGTCCTTGGGACCGATTCAGCTCATGCGGCTCTTTTGAAACCGCGCTCGATCTCGGCCAGCACGCTGCGGATGTTTTTCAACGCCGACTCGAGTTGCGTGCGGCTGATCACCAGGGGCGGAGCGATGCGCACGACGGTGTGGTGGGTATCCCTGGTAAGGAGCCCGCGCGCAAGCAGCCGCATGGCGACCTCGCGCGCGCTTGCCCAAGCCGGGTCGATTTCGATGCCGCTGAATAGGCCCAGGCCGCGGACCTCGCGCACCACGGGGCTGTCGATTGCGCGCAAGCCCGAGAGCAGAATCTCGCCCAGTTCAGCCGAGCGCTCGACCAGGCGTTCCTCCACCAGAACGTCGAGCGCCTCGAGCGCAACCGCAGCTGCGAGCGGGTTGCCGCCGAATGTGCTGCCGTGATCGCCCGGCTCGAACACCGCCATCACCTCGCGGCGGCCGAGAAACGCCGATACCGGCAGCAGTCCGCCGCCCAGGGATTTGCCGAGGATCAGTCCGTCGGGCTTCACGCCCTCGTGGTCGCAGGCGAGCAACCGACCGGTGCGCCCCAGCCCAGTCTGGACTTCGTCGGCGATGAGCAGCACGTTGTGCCTGCGGCAGATACGTTCGCATTCGGCGAGATAGCCGCGCGGAGGGACGATGATCCCCTGCTCGCCCTGAATAGGCTCAACCAAAAACGCCGCGGTGCTCGCCGTGATCGCGCGCTCGAATGCCTTCGCGTCGCCGAAGGGCACAAGCTTGAATCCCCGCGGAAACGGCCCAAACCCATCGCGGTACTGCGGCTCGGTGGACATCGCGATAATCGCGATCGAGCGACCGTGGAAGTTTCCGCTGCAGGCGATGATCTCCGCCGAGTCTTCAGGGACGCCCTTCACCTTGTACGCCCATTTGCGCGCTGCCTTGAGCGCGGTTTCGACGGCTTCGAGACCCGTGTTCGTGGGGAGCGCCTGATCCTGTCCGGTGAGCCGGCACAGGCGTTCGAGAAACAGCGGCAAGCGCGTGTTGTAGTACGCCCGCGAGGTAACGGCAAGCGTCTGAGCTTGGCGCGAAAGCGCCGCGACGAGCCGCGGATGGCAGTGGCCGTGGCTCACTGCGGAATACGCGGACATCAAGTCGAGATAACGCCGCCCATGGTCGTCCCATAGGTGAGCGCCTCGCCCGCGCACCAGCACTACGGGGAGGGAATCGTAATTGCGCGCGCCAAACGAGCGCTCGAGTTCCTCCGGCGAACGCGCCGACGCAGCCGGCGCCCCGATCACCGCAGCGAGAATCTCTTCAACGATCACTGCGGTCTTGCGCCCCCGATCGAGATACGGGTTGTATTCGACGACTTCGAGCGCGAGCAAAGAGTGGTCGGCGGAAAAATTGCGCAACGCGGCGATGAGGCCGGGCGCGGGGATGCCGCCGGCGACCGGCGTGCCAACGCCGGGCGCATCGCTCGGCTCGAGCGCGTCCAAATCGATCGAGATTCCGTAGCCGGCGGTGCCGGTGCTCGCGATGCGGACCGCGTCGCCGAGCACCGCGTGGATGCCGCGCTCCTCGATCTCCGTCATCGGGAAGATCTTCACGCCGAGCTCGGCGAGGAGAGCGGCCTCCTCGGACTCAAAGCTGCGGACGCCTACGAGGCACAGGTGCTGGGGCGCGAGCGGCCCTTCGGCGCCTCGGGCGAGATCCGGATCCGCGCCGTGCCCGAGCAGCGCGGCGAGCGGCATTCCGTGCCGCATTCCGCTGGGGCTGGTCGACGGCGTGTGGCTGTCCATGTGGGCGTCGATCCAGACCAGCCCAAGAGGACCGCGGGCAGACAGCGCCTTGGCTGCGCCGCTCCAGGTTCCTATCGCGCAGCTGTGGTCGCCGCCGAGCACGATCGGAAACTCCCCTGCGCCGACGACAGCGCCGACCTCGCGCGCCAGGCGCGCGCAGAAATCGACGATCACGCCATCCCGGGATTTGCGGCGGCGAAGCTGAGGCTGCAGCGTGACGCGCCACAGCACATTGGCGCCTTGAGCGGAAAGGTGCGCCAGCAGCCCGCCGGCAAGCAGTTGATGCGGACCTCGGCCGCAGCGCGGATCGCGCGCGCCCAGCCCCAAGGCAGCGCCGATGAGCACCGCCGGCCGGGTGAACCGTTCATACAATCCGAATGCGCGCATGGTTCGTTCTCGGTCCGAACACTGGTTGCTTGGGACATTTTAGACCGATATGGAAAGACGGGGTTCGTGTGCGCGCCGCGATTCTCTCATTATCGACGCCGTCCCTGCCAGACCGGGACGCGCGGTTCGTTCGCGAACGCGGCGCGTCCCGCTCGCGACAAGGCTATCATGCGGCCGAGGTTTTCCGAATGGCGGAACGCAGACAGATTCTAATCGTGGGCGCGGGTGCGATGGGCGGCCTTTACGCGGCTCACCTGGCGAAAGTCGCCGACGTCGCGGTGCTCGATACCAACCGGGCGCACGTCGAGGCGATCCGCGAGGACGGCCTGAAACTCACGGGCTGCACGGAATCGGTGACGAAGCTCGCGGCTTTCGCGAGCGCTGCCGAGATGGGCAAGCGTCGTTTCGATGCGGTGATCATCCTCGTCAAATCGCAGGCGACCGGTGCGGCGTTCGAATCGATTCGCCCGGCGCTCGAAGGCCGCCTCGTGCTCGTCACCTTTCAGAACGGCATGGGCAACGAAGAGCTGCTCATGGGACTCACGGATCTCGAAGTCGCGCACGGCGTGTCCTTCGAGGCGGCGCGCTACGACGGACCGGGGCGCGTCCATCACCTCGTGCACGGCGAGGACTCCTGGCTCGGGCCCGCGCGCGGAAAAGTGGAGACGATCGCGTGGCTCGGCGAGCTGATGACGAGCTCGGGGCTCCCCACCCGTGTCGTCGCCGACCCGCGCGGCGCGATCTGGGGGAAGTTCATCTTCAACAGCGTGATGAACCCGATCGGCGCGATCGTGCAGGGCGTGAACGCCGCGCGCTACCAAGTGCCGGAAATGCGCGCGCTCATCGACGACATGGCGGCGGAGTGTGTGCGTGTCGCCGAGGCAATGGGGATCAAGCTCGTGTTCGACCCGATGTACCTCGTCAAGAAAATCAGATCGGGCAAGTCGCCGCTCACTAAGCACGCCGGCTCTATGGCGCAGGACATCGAGGCCGGGCGCGAGACCGAGCTCGATGCGATGACCGGTTACGTGGTGAGGAAAGCGAAAGAACTCGGTGTGCCCGTGCCGGTTACCGAGAGCGTATACCGGATTGCGAAGGGCGTGGAGTACGCGGCGAAGGCGAAGCGCGCGGGCGGGTAGGCGCGGTTGTGAAGGGCGCCAACATCGAGCCGGAGTGACTATTCGAACGACGCCACGCAGTCGATCTCGACGTTCACGCCCTTCCTGTGGGGCGTCGCGACTATGCAGGTGCGCGTGACCTTTTCGCCCTGCAGAAAATCGCGGAAGGCTTGGTTGAACGCGGGGAAGTCGTCGGCATTTCTCAGAACCACGCGCATGTTCACGACGTGGGTGAAGTCCAACCCTGCGGCGCTCAACACGCTTTTCAGGTTCGTCAAAGTCTGCTTGGTCTGTTCGCGGATGTCGGCGCTCACCACCTCGCGTGTTTTCGGATCGAGCGGACCCTGACCCGATACGAACAGCAGGTTGCCCGCGCGGATCGCCTGGGCGAGCGGCGAGGGCGTGCCTTTGTCGGTGAAGCCCGTCGTGGGCGCGCTCTGCGACGTGACGATCTGCTTGGGCATGACGCTACTCGAACGCCGCCTTGATCTCTGCCGGTATCGGCATCGCCTTCAGGCGCTCCGGGTCTTCGGGGTGACGGTGCGCCCAGACGCGGATCTCGTAGCCTTCGACTGCACGTACGCCTCGGTTCAGCACGGCATGGCTGACCTCGAAGGTCTTGTCGTTCCACTTGCCGACGTGGGACTCGATCACGATCTCGTCGCGGAACTTGCAGGGCGCGAGGAAGCGCGCCTTGGCCTCGACGATCGGCAGCCCCATGATGCCGTATTTCCTCCCGAGCGAATCCCAGTCCAGGCCTACCGAGTCGAAAAAGAGCCGCGTGCTCTGGTCGAACCACTCGAAATAGTTCGGATAAAAGACGATGCGCGCGGGGTCGGTGTCGCCCCAGTGAACGGCGACGTTGTGGTGATAGGTTTTCACTTCGTTGCTCGAGTCTCAGGCGCTGGATTATAGCGCCCCGTCTCGGCGGGACGCGCATGCACTACAATAATCGTTGAAGAGGGGCGGAGAGCAGATCGAGCGAGGAGCTAGACCATGGCGGATCCGAACAAGACGAAAGTAACCATCCTGACCGGAGCGTACCGCATCAAGGGCTACATCGAGCTGATGCCCGGCGCGCGGGTGACCGACTACATGGTCGAGGCGAAGGACTTCATCGCTGTGACCGAGGCCGAAGTCTGGGAGCTCGGGGACCGCAAGGTGATGACCGCTCCCTTTCTCAACGTGAGTCGCCAACACATCCAGATCGTCACGCCGGGACATTGACCCGCGCGGCGGACCGATGGCATTGAAAACAGTCGCGCTGCTTCATCCAGGCGAGATGGGCGCCGCAATCGGCGCCTGCCTCGGTGGACGCGGCCTGCGTGTCGTCTGGGCGTCGGCCGGCCGCAGTGCGGCGACGCGCTTCCGCGCCAATGCCGCGGGGCTCGAGGATCTCGGCGCGCTCGAGCGCGCCCTCGGCGTGGCCGACATCGTGCTCTCCGTGTGCCCGCCGCACGGCGCGCTCGCGCTTGCGCGCGAGGTGGCCGGACACGGCTTCAAGGGCATCTACGTCGACGCGAACGCTATCTCGCCCGCGACGGTACGCAATATCGGCCGCGTGCTCGAAGCCGCCGAAGCGACGTTCGTCGATGGCGGCATCATCGGTCCCCCGCCGGTTCCAGGGGTCAGTTCGCGCATCTATCTGTCGGGCGGGCGCGCCAGGGACGTCGCGACCGTGTTCGCGGGCAGCACACTCGAAGCGATTCCACTCGAAGGCGCCGCCGGCGCGGCCTCCGCGCTCAAGGCCTGCTACGCCGCCTGGACCAAGGGCGCAACGGCTCTGCTCGCCGCGATCCGCGCGCTCGCGACACACGAAGGGGTCGAAGCGGCCCTGCTCGAGGAGTGGAAACGCTCGCAGCCCGAGCTACCGAAGCGCTCCGAGGTCGTCACCGCGCAGGCGCGCAAAGCCTGGCGCTGGATCGGCGAGATGGAGGAGATCGCGGCGAGCTTCGAGGCCGCCGGCCTGCCGGGAGGCTTTCATCTGGCGGCCGCCGAGCTCTATCGCAGGCTAGCGGGGTTCAAGGACGGCACCGCTGCGCCCGCGCTCGCCGAGGTGACTGCGGCTTTCAGGCGAGGCGCGCCGCCGCGGAAGGCCGCCTCGGGCGATCGCCGCAGAAGCAGCGCGCCGCGCGCGCAGGCAGAGGCGCCGGCGCGCTTCAAGTTCGGCACGGCCGCAATCAAGCGGGACGCGGCGAAGCGGCTCCGCTCGCTGAAACGCAGCTGACAAACCTGGCAATATTGGTCGGCGGCGATAAGATAGTGGCCGTCGAATCCCTAAGATCTCAACTTCCAGGAAATCATCGATGAAAATCCTGCTCGCGGTGGACGGCTCCAAGCACTCGCTCAAGGCAGTCAAATGCCTCATAGAGCACACCGGCTGGTATCGCGAGGAGCCGGCGGTCGAGCTGGTCAATGTGCATCTGCCCGTGCCCAGGATTCGCGGGATGAACGCCGTAGTCGGCGCGAGCCAGATCCGGCGCTATTACGACCGGGAGGGAAAGGCGGCCCTGTCGAAGGCGAGAAGGCTCCTCGACGCGGCGCGGATCGGCTACGCCCCCCGCATGCTCGTGGGGCCCGTGGCCGATACCATCGTCAGACAGGCGCGGCTCACCCGGTGCGATCTCATCATGATGGGCACCCGCGGGATGAGCGCGGCGGCCAGCCTGCTCCTCGGTTCCTGCGCGAGCCGGGTCGTCAACGTCTCGCCCGTCCCGGTGCTGCTCGTGAAGTGACGAGCCGGCGGATTCGGCCCATATCGGAGGCGTTTGCCAAATGGCGAGGAACGACGCTAAGGACGAAGCGCCGAAGAAAATCGATCTCGAAAAAGTGGCGCAGCTCCTCGACGCCCTGGAGCGGGATCTCGCAAAAGTCCAGAGCGGGTCCCGCGACGTCCAGCTGTTGAGGGACGAGGTGGAGACCCTCAAGAACGTCCTCAATTCGCCCATACGCCGACCTCATTGGGTGAGGGAAGGCTTGCACGGCATGCGCCAGGCCATCGAGAACGGGCTGGAGACGGTCGTCGCCGACGGCCTCAAGGCGGGTCAATACATTTCCGAGATCGGAAGAATTCTGGGGATGTGATCCGGGGCGATCGAAGCCGTGCCGCCGCAATGGCTTCGGCGAACTCGCGCGCCGCTGTGTCCGGACGCTTCAGCATTGCTGGATCGGAGTCCGGGAGGGCGAGCGCGTGCAGCGGCGTATCCATGTCGCCGGGCGCGGTGCACCGCGCTCGCGGCGTGTCCATCGTCATTCTCGCGAAGGCCGGAGTCTAGAGCGCTCCAGCAAGGGATTACCTGACGCGTGTTGTAGGGTTTGACTGACATGCCAAGCTCCATGTCCTGCCTCTCTACGGAACGAGTTATGCTTCGCGCAGGAGGGGCGCAGTGCGGGCCGCGGCTCGGGCAGGGCGCTCGGTATTGAGGGTTGCGCGCTTTGAAGAGAGGCTAGCTCACCTAATCCAATGAAAACCGACGGCACTCGCTGGGGGAGAAATCCGCTGCGAAGGATGCTCGTCCTCCTTCCCGGGAGCGGCCGCCTGCTGCAGATCATCTGGCCGTTCCTCGTCATCGTCTTGGTGATGCTGCTGCTGGCGAACGAGAGCATGAACATCTTGTCCGCGGCCCGCGCGTACTCCGAAGGGGAGAGTCTCTGGTCCAAAGGGCAGAAGCGCGCCATGTTCCACCTCATGCGCTACTCGGAGACTCACTCTGAGGATGATTACCAGCGATACCGCGAGGCCATTTCGGTACCGCTGGGTGACGAGAAGGCGCGGGTAGAGATGGAGAAGCCGGATCCCAACTATTCCGTCGTGTGGCAGGGTTTCATCGCGGGACGAAATCATCCCGACGATATTCCCGGTCTGATCATGCTGTTCCGGCGCTTTCGGCACCTCGATTTCATGGCGGCGGTCATCGATCTCTGGACGGAGGGAGACCGGCATATCGCCGAGCTCACCCGGATCGCCGATCAGCTCCATGCACGCATCGCCTCCGGCCGGACGTCCATGGACAGCGTGCTCCCGTTCCGCGACAGGATCCTGGATATCGACACGCGCCTTACGCCCCTGACGGACAAGTTTACGAGCACCCTGGGCGAAGCGACCCGCAAGACCCGGTTCATCCTTCTGCTGGCGAACCTTGCGGTCGCGGGCACCTTGGTCCCGGTGGGCATCTACCTCTCGTACCGGATGGTCCGGCGCAGGGAGGATGCCGAACGGGCGCTCAAGCTGAGCGAGGAGCGGTTCAATCTCGCGGTGACGGGCAGCAACGACGGTCTCTGGGACTGGAACATCGAGACCGGCGAGGTCTACTACTCGCCGCGCTTCAAGCAGCTGCTCGGCTTCTCGGAGCGGGAAATGGGCGACGACGTGGACGCATTCAATTCGCGCCTGCATCCGGAGGACAGGCCGGCCCACGAGCAGGCGATCGACGGCCACCTGCAGCGCGGCGGTGCCTTCGATATCGAAATGCGGCTGCAGACCAAGGCCGGGGAGTACCGCTGGTTCCATTTCCGCGGTCAGGCGCTGCGCACCCAGGCAGGACGCGCGATGCGCATGGCCGGGGCGATGACCGACACGACCGACCGCCGGCTGACTGCGGCGGAGCTGTTCGCCGAGAAAGAGCGCGCTCAGGTCACCCTGGCCTCCATCGCCGACGGCGTGATCACGACCGACACCGACGGCCGGGTGGAGTACCTCAACCCGGTCGCAGAGGCGCTGACCGGCTGGACAAGCGCTTCGGCGCGGGGGCGGCCGCTGCAGGGCATCGTCAAGACGGTCGACGAAACCACGCGCAAGATCACGCCGAGCCCGGTCGAAATGGTGCTGCGCGAGGAGCGCACCGTCGAGGTTCCGGCCACCATGCTGCTGGTGCGCAGCGACGGTTCGGAAATTCCGGTCGTGCAGTCCGCCGCTCCGATACGCGCCCGGCCGGGCAAGATCATCGGCGTGGTGCTGGTCATGCACGACGTCAGCCGCGAACGCCAGTACGTCGCCAAGCTCTCCTACCAGGCGAGCCACGACTCCTTGACCGGCCTGATAAACCGCACCGAATTCGAGCGTCGCCTCGCCCTCGCACTCAAGAGCTCCGCGGAACTGAGCCGCAACCACGCGGTGATGTATCTCGACCTGGACCAGTTCAAGGTCGTGAATGACACCTGCGGTCACGCCGCCGGCGACCAGCTCATGCGCCAGGTCAGCGCCGTGCTGCACAAGCGCCTGCGCGAGGGCGATACGCTCGCCCGCCTGGGGGGAGACGAGTTCGGCGTTCTCCTCGAGAACTGTCCGCCGGACCACGCCCTGCGCATTGCCGACCAGCTGCGGCAGACGGTCGCCGATTTCCATTTCGTGTGGGAGACCCGTTCCTTCAGCGTCGGCGTCAGCATCGGCCTGGTGAACGTAAAGGACGGCCCGCTCACGCTGGCCGACGTGATGAGCGCGGCCGACGCGGCCTGCTACATGGCGAAGGAAAAGGGCCGCAACCGCGTGCAGCTGTATCACGCCGAGGACAGCGAACTGTCGGTGCGCCAGGGCGAGATGGAATGGATCAGCCGGCTGCAGAAGGCGCTCAAGGAAGATCGCTTCGTGCTCTACGCGCAGGACATCAGGGGCCTGGAGGCGGGGCGCGAGCACGGCACGCACTGCGAAATCCTGGTCCGCCTGCTCGATGAACGCGGCGAGCTCGTGCCGCCGATGGCGTTCATCCCGGCGGCGGAACGTTACAATCTGATGCCTGCGATCGATCGCTGGGTCATTCGCTCGGCGTTCGCCACCATTTCCAGGGAACAAGCCGAAGGCGGGGCGGTTTTCGAGATATGCGCAATCAATATCTCCGGCGGCTCGATCGGAGACGAGACCTTCCTCGATTACGTGCGCGAACAGTTCACGCACTTCGCGGTGCGGCCGCACTCGATCTGCTTCGAGATCACCGAGACCGCCGCCATCGCCAGGCTCGACAAAGCGACCCACTTCATCGATGAGCTGAAGTCGCTCGGCTGCCGTTTCTCCCTGGACGACTTCGGGGCCGGGATGTCATCGTTTGCCTACCTGAAGCACCTGCCCGTGGATTTTCTCAAGATCGACGGCGGATTCGTCAAGAACATGGCCGACGACCCGATCGACCGCGCGATGGTCGAGGCGATCAACAGCGTCGGTCACATCACCGGCAAGCAGACCATCGCCGAATTCGTGGACGGCGAACGCGTCATCGCGCTGTTGCGCGAGATCGGAGTGGATTTTGCCCAGGGGTACGGCGTGGCGAAGCCGAGGCCGTTCGGGCCCCGTCTCCAAGTGGCGGCGGCGGCAGGCTGACGCGCAACGCGTTCACCCCGCTCGCCGTCGGAGCAGGGGCCTTTGGCGCCCGCGGCGAGTCGAAGGAGCGAGGGGATAGGGAAATCCCCTAGTCCGCACCGGAAAAACACCGATAGACCGCTACTCACGCCCTCAATACCATGCTCTCGACCATTTTCGGTAATAACAACGTCGAGGAGAGGTAAATGGGAACGATGCATGAGTTGACGGCTCACCCGCAGTGGGTGGATTCGCTGCACGGTTACGTCAAACCCTATTGGGATGGGCTTTTGGATGGAGAGTGGGCGAGAGGCGTCGCCTCCGCGGAGCTCACCGTCCCCGAGATGCAGGGGTGGATACTCCAGATCTATCCCTTCATCCACGCTTTTCCCAAGTTCCTTGCCGAAGCCCTGATCAAGGTCGAGGACGATTACTCCCGTTCGTTCCTGATCGACAATATCCGCGTCGAGAAGGCCCACGCCGAGCACTGGATCTGGATGGGAATGGGCTTCGGCCTGAAGAGGGAAGAGATGCTCGATCTCACCGAAGGCAACCGCCCGGTGCTGCGGGACGTGCAGTCCCTGACCGACTGGTTGTGGTACATCAACACCAAGGGCTCCCTTGCCGAGGCGGTGGCCGCGACGAGCTTCGCCATCGAGGGCATCGCCGGGGACATCGCGCACAAGGTACTCGCCGGCTTCGAGTCGTACAAAGGCCGTCAGGGCGTCGAGATGGGCCCGAAGACCTCCAAGTGGTTCCGTGAGCACGCGCATTACGACGACGTGCATCCCAAGATCGCGATGGAGATCGTCAAGCGCTACGCGACCAGCGACCGCACGCAGATGCGCGTCATGCTGGCGGCCAAGCGCAGCATCCAGCTTCTCGACCAGGCACTGCTGGCGGCTTACCAGGCCTACACGCCGGCGGAAGAGCTGCCGGCGCCGGCTGCCGACAAGCGCGCGGGCGACCGGCGCAGCGATCGCCGCGTCGCCGCGCAGTTCGTCTCCTTCCCGGACCGCCGCTTCGGCGACCGCCGCGGCCGCGCGAGGCGCGCAGTGGTGGCTTGAGGTTTCCGGTCCCATGCCGACAACGGGTACCTTCGGGTGCCCGTTTTTTTTCCCGGGGCGTCCCGCGCGCGGGGACTCACCGCCGCTCCACGACCCGCACCATGCGGCTGTTCTTATACTCCGACAGCCACACCGCGCCGGTTTGATCGACGGCCATTTTCCGTACCTGGGAATCGAGCCCCGGCAAGGGGAACTCGGAGAATACCGGGGGATGCCCTCCTGCCTCGCTCGTCATCATCGCCTGGACTTCGGGCCGTGAATGCCTACTTCGCCTCCTCGACGCGCGTCAGCGTGGCGGGGCCTTCGCCCACGATGATCAGCCAGGCCTCCTCGTCCTTCGCTCCGTCCCAATGCACCTGCTTGGCGAAATGCGTGACGAACGACCCGGTCGGCATCGGCACCGTGAGGTTCGGATCGAACTTGTTGCCCGTGGCGACCCACCACGTTCCCTTGATCACGGTGATGAAGCGGTCGTTCGGATGGAAGTGCGGCCGGCTGAAGTTGCCCGGCTTGAACCGGTTCATGACCACGTACAAGCCGGGTTTTTCCGGATCGCCGACGAGCACCGCCTGGTTGATGCCGGCTGCGCCGGTCGGATCGCGCCATTTGAGCTGATCGGGCGACTTGTACACGAGCGCCGCCGGGTTGAGGTCGGCGGCGAGGGCCGTTCCTGCGGCAAGCATCAAGAGAAGCGCACCAGACAATGAGTGAACAGACTTCGCGAACATATCGACCCCCTTTCGAAAAACCGGGGACGGAGTCAGGATCACTCCGGCCGGAACTTGGTTTCGGGCTTGACGCCTCTCTTGCGCTTTTTTTCGCTGATCTCGCCGTTCTCGACGTAGCGGCCTTCGACGGCGCGCTTCGCCGCCTCGTCCCATTGCGGCAGCCAGTCGCCGAGCGAATAGCCGAACCACGGCGCCTGCGGGCGGAGCTTCGGCAGGCCGAGCTCCTCCCAGATTTTCCTGGCGCGCTCCATGTATTCGCGCTTGGGCAGCGCGAGCGGCGGCATGTCGCCCTTCATCGTGGCGTCCATCAGCAGGGTCGAGTCCTCTTCCTCCCCGTGCTCGCGCTTGGGGCCGTGGCCCTGGCTGCGGTGCGGCAGCGTCTGCACGTCCTCGACGGGATTCATGCGATAGGCCATCGCCCAGAGCAGCGCATCGGAATTGTCCGGGTCGATATCGTCGCTGACGGCGACGGTGATCTTGCCCATGTCGCCTTTGAAGAACGCGGCGCCGCGCAGCGCCCGCCACACCTCTGTGCGCGGCATGCCTTTCTCGCAAGCGATCACGCTGACGCGCAGGAGCCCGGTGAGCGGCTCGTGCAGCGCGACCCTCTTGACTCCCCGGATGCCGAGCGCCTCGCGCAGGTGGGCGAGGAAAAGCGGCTCGTAGGCGACGCGCTTGATCACGCTCGATTCCGAAGGTGCGACCTGGCTGATGTAGGAGGGAATGATCGGGTTCCTGCGCCGCGTGATCGCGGTCACGCGCATCGGCATGTTGTATTCCTCGAGCGCCACGTGTCCGTGCGACTCGCCGAAAGGCGCCTCGGGCTCGCAGTACTCGGTGTCGATCAGGCCCTCGATCACGATCTCGCTCTCGGCGGGAACCAGCAGGTCGACGGTCTTCGCGCGCACCACGTTGATCGGCGAACCGGCGAGGCCGCCGGCCACCGTGAATTCGTCCACGCCCACGGGGAGCTTCTGCGGCCCCATGAAGGCGACGTAAGGCGGGCAGCCGAGCACGATCGCGCAGGGCATCGTCTTTTTTCCGAGCTTCTGGTATTTCACGTAGTGGAGGTAGCCGCCCGCTCCGCCGACGCGCGTCGCCATGCGCACCACCAGGCGATCGGACGACTTGAGCGCTGCGCGATACGTCCCCATGTTCTGCACGCCGGTCTCCGGATCGCGCGTAATGACATTGGTCGCCGTGAGCGTAGGCGCGGAATCGAAGCCCGGCGTGGAGATCGGGATCGGCAGGCGGTCGAGGCCCTTGCCTTCGCCCTGCAGCGCCTCGCCCTCGTGCACGATCTCATGGCAGGCGGCGCGCTCGAGCTCGCGCGGCGCAATGGGATGAGCGATGGCGCGATCCCATTTCCCCTGGATTTCGCCCAGAGGCGCGCCCATGCCGGCGGAGTAGATCGCGCGGTTCGCGGCGATCGCGCCCACGACGACCGGAATGTCGTACTTGCGGCCGCGGCCGTCGGTGATATTCGTGAAGAGGAACGCCTTCCTCTCCGCCTCGTCCATCCCCCCGACGAACTGCCAGCGCACCAGGGGATGCAGCTCCGAATCCTTGTCGACCGGCCGGGTTATGGTGAGCAGCAAGCCTCGTTTCTTCAGCTCCTCGAGATGCTCGTGAAGGTCGCGGTAGCCGCGCGCGCCTTTCGTCGCGAGCGGCGTTTCGGTGCGGAGCAGGTTCATTGCTTCTCGATTTTCGCGCGTTCCACGACCGCTTTCCACTTGGCGGTCTCGGAGACGAGCAGCTCGCGCATCGCAGCGGGCGAGCTCGCGCGCGCGTCGACGCCCAAGTCCTGCAGGCGCCGCCTCAGCTCGGGCGCGGCCACTGCGGCGTTGATCTCCCTGTTGAGGCGTTCGATCACGGCCTGCGGCGTCTTGGCAGGCGCGGCGACGCCGTTCCACGCGGACGCCTCGTAGCCGGGAACGCCCGCCTCGGCGAGGGTCGGCACCTCGGGCAAACCTGCGAAGCGGTGATCGAAAGTCACGCCGAGCGCCCTCAGGTTTCCGCTCCTGATGTGCGGGATGACGGGCGCGAGGATCTCGACCATGGCGTCCAGGTCCTTGCCTTTGACGGCGGTGATGATGGCGGGCGTCGCCTTGAAGGGCACGGTCTGGAAATCCAGTCCCGCCATCGATTTGAACAGTTCCGCCGCGATGAACTGGGTGCCGCCGATGCTGGTCGTGCCGACGTTCAATCTGCCGGGATTCGCCTTGGCGGCGGCGATGAAATCCTTCACCGACCGGTAGGGCGAGTCGGAATTCACGAGTAGCGCGAGCCCGAAGAAACCGACGGTCGAGATCGGCGCGAAATCGCGCACGGGATCGTAGGGCAGAGACTTGAAGAGCGAAACGCTCACCGCGTGGCCCTGGTTGAGCCACAGGAGCGTATGGCCGTCGGGCTCGGCCTTCATCGCAGCCTCCGTGGCTACGATCTGGCCGGCGCTCGGCCGGTTGTCGATGATGACCTGCTGGCCGAGCGTCTGCGAGAGCCGCTGCGCCAGCACGCGAGCGGTGATGTCGGCCACGCCGCCCGCCGCGTAGGGGAGGAGCATCTTGACGGGCTGCGCGGGAAATTGCGCGAGCGCGTCCGTCCCGATCAGGCACGCCAGGAGCGGCAGCGCGCGCCACAGGAGTGGGCGCCGGTCTCGGTCTTCGCCGTTCGTCATGTCGGATTCCTCCTCGATCCCGTCAACGCGGGCACCAGCAGTCGGCCCGCACCCGGAACACGCCCTGTGCCGTTTCGCCGAGTATGCCCTTTTTTTGCGCGTCGTTGAAATACGTACCTTCGACGACTTTCCTGGGCTCCGGATCGCCGATCGGGAAGGGCTGGTCCGAGCCGAGCATGATGCGCGCGGCGCCGGCTTTCTTCGCCAGGTACTCGAGCGAATCCGCATCGAAGACGCAGGAATCGAAGTACATCGCCTCGAAGCCCTTGCGCGGGTCGGCGTACTTGCCCTGCGAATTGGCGTGGTTGCGCGCGAGGCGCCCGAGCGCATAGGGCAAGGCGGCCCCGCCGTGCGAGAGCACGAATTTCATTCCCGGAAATTTCAGGAGGTGCCCGGAGAAGAGCAGCCGCGATACGGCGATCGAGCTGTCGGCGAGCCGGCCGATCGCGTTCACCAGATCGTAGTCCGCGAGCCGCGGCTCCCCGCACAGGAACATCGGGTGCAGGAACACCGCCGCCCCCAGGTCGGAGGCCGCCTGCCAGAACGGGTCGAGCGAGGGGTCGTCGAGATTGCCGGAATTGCCTTTGGGAAGCGTTCCGATCATCACCCCGCCGAAACCCCGGTCGAGCGCCTCCGACAGGACCTCGGCGGCGAGCCCGCCGTGCTGCAGCGGCACGGTGGCGAGCGGCGTGAAACGCGTTTCTTCGCGCAGCTCCTCGTGCAGGCAGTCGTTGTAGAAGCGGCTCCAGGCGAGGCCCTCGCCCGAAGGCAGCTCGTAGCCGAAGCTGTCCAGCCATCCGCCGACGAGCTGGTGGTCGATGCCGTTCTTGTCCATCCACGCGCGCCGGTCGGCAGTATCGGAAAGCTTGGGCGAGATCGGCCGCGTCGGCTCGCCGCCCGGAAACTGCATGCGGGTTCCCTTGCCGTCGCGCAACAGCTTGACTCCGGGAAATTTCGCCACGTTCGCGTCGTAGCGCGCGTAGAGCAGCTTCGGGATGAAGTGCGCGTGGACGTCGATGACGAGGTTTTTCATGTCGAGGCCGCTCTCTTGCGCTGGCCGATCGCCTTCCAGATCGCGAGATGGGAGATCGGCAGGGTGTCGATCGAAGCGCCGAGGGGAGCTAGCGCGTCATTGACGGCGTTCGCGATCGCCGCGGGCGCGCCGAGGTAGCCGGCTTCGCCCGAGCCCTTTTGCCCGAAGGTGGTGAGCGGCGAAGGCGTGCAGTGGTCGACGATCGCCAGCGCCGGTACTTCCGTGGCGCTCGGGATCAGGTAGTCCATGAAGGTGCCGCTCGCGAGCTGCCCGTCCTCCGTATACGAGAACTTCTCGTACAGGGCGGCGCCGATGCCGTGCGCGATCCCGCCGTAAGTCATGCCGTGCACGATGTCGGGGTTGATCATCACCCCGCAGTCGTGCCCGCAGACGTATTTCCGGATCGCGGGCTTGCCGGTGTCCGGGTCGATCTCGACCAGTACTACGTGCGCCTCGAAGGCGTAGCAGGGGTAGATCTGGATGCGCCCTTCGGGCGTCGGCAGCCCGCCGCCGGTCGGCACTTCCCACACGAATTTCGCCTGCAGCCCCGGTTCCATGCCGGGCGGCAGCTTGTGGAATTTCCGGTGCGCGATCTCGACCAGCTGGTCCCAGGAAAATTTCTTCGAGGGGGCGCCTTTCACGCCGACGCTTCCGTCCCTGTATTCGAGGTCCTCGGGCGAGCATTCGAAGTTGTGCGCGGCGATCGCGATCAGCGTCTCCTTGATCGTCTTCGCGGCGCCCGCGGCGGCGCCGCCCAGCATGATCGCCATGCGGCTGCCGACCGGGCTGTTCGAGGGAAGCGCGCTGAGCGAATCGGCGCGCACCACGCGGATCGTCTCGGGATCGCGCTCGAGGATCTCTCCCAGCACGGTCGATACCAGCGACTCGTGCCCCTGCCCCGCGCTCGAGTTGCCGATCACGCCGGTGATCGCGCCGGAGAGATCGACGCGCACCAGGCAGGAGTCCATCCAGGTGGTGTTCTCGTTCTTCGGGTTCATCAGCACTTCGAACGCGGCGTTGCCGCCGGAAGGCTCGAGGCAGCTCGCGATGCCGATCCCGGCGAGCCTTCCGGCGCGCCGCGCCTCGTCCCGAGCGTGCACGAGCGAGCCGTAGTCGATCGCGGCCAGAGTCTTGTCGAGCACCGCGTGGTAGTCGCCCGAGTCGTAGGTGGACCCGCTCGGAATGGTGTAGGGGAACTGGTCCTTGCGGATGAAATTCCTCTTGCGCACCTCGATGCGGTCCATGCCGAGATGGCGCGCGACGCGGTCGATCGCCCGCTCGATCGCGAAATTGGTCGGCGACTGGCCGAAGCCGCGCACCGCCTCCTGCGGGGTCTTGTGGGTCATGACCGAGGTCGGCTCGTACTCGATCGCGCCGATCGCGTACGGCCCGCAGATCGCGGTGACGGGCTTGCCGAGCTGGAAAGGCGAGCGCCCCGCGTAGGCGCCGACGTCGTCCACCGCTCGGATCTTCATCGCGCGTATGGTTCCGTCGCGCTCGAAGGCGAGCTGCACGTCGAAAAAGCGGTCGGGCCCCTGCATGTCGCCGCCTCTCAGGTTCTCCAGCCGGTCCTCGATGAAGCGAACCGGCGCGCCGAGCTTCTGCGCCAGGTAGCCGACCAGCACGGCGTGCTTCAAGCCCCGCTTCACGCCGTAGCTGCCGCCGACATCGACGTCGTGGTGCACGCGCACCGCGTTGCCCGGGAGGCGCAGGGCGCGCGCGAGCTGGTCGGGGAACTTGGGCATCTGGATCGAGGCCCAGACGTCGAGGATTCCGGTGCCGGCGTCCCACCGCGCGGCGACGCCGAAGGTCTCGATCGGCACGGTGGCGCTGCGGCCCCAGACCGCGCGGAAGGCGATCTGGTGCTCGGCGTTCGCGAACGCCTCCTCGACCGGGCCCCACACGAACTTGCGGTGGTAGAGCAGGTTCGAGCCGTGTGCGGGATGCACGAGCGGCGCCCCCGGGGCGAGCGCTTTTTCGGCATCGATCACGTGCGGCAGCGGCTCGTATTCGACTTCGACGAGCTCTGCCGCATCCTCGGCGAGCGCGCGCGAATCGGCGACGACCGCCGCCACCCATTCGCCGGCGTAGCGCACCGCGCTCCTCGCGAGCGCGAAGCGCGTCACCTTGGGCGCGTCCACCCCGATCGCGAGCGAATCGGTGTTCGCGCAGAATTCCTCCCCCGAGAGAACATGGAGCACGCCCGGCGCGGCGAGCGCGGCCTTGGTGTCGATCGAGACGATGCGCGCGGCCGCGTGCGGGGAGGCGACCAGAGCCACGTGCTTCATCCCGGGGAGCGCGACATCGGCGACGAAGCGGCCGCGGCCGGAGACGAAGCGTGGATGCTCCTTCGCCCTCCGCCTTGCGCCGATGTAGCGGTATGGACTCTTTTCCGGGACACTCATTTGGCTCTCATCCGCTCCGCGGCGAGCCGAACCGCCTCGACGATCTGCTGGTAGCCGGTGCAGCGGCACAGGTTCCCGCCGATCGCATCGCGGATCTGCTCCTCGGTCGGGCGCGGGTTCGAATTGAGCAAGCCCTGCGACGCGATCAGCATGCCGGGGGTGCAGTAGCCGCACTGCAGGCCGTGCGTCTCGCAGAAGCTGTCCTGCAGCACGCTCATCGAGCCGTCGGGCTCCGCGAGACCCTCGACGGTGGTGACGCGGTGGCCGTGCGCCTGCACGGCGTACATGAGGCAGGCCCTTACCGGCTCCCCGTCGAGCATCACAGAGCACGCGCCGCAGATGCCGTGCTCGCAGCCGACGTGCGTGCCGGTGAGGCAAAGGTCTTCGCGCAACCAGTCCACCAACGACAGGCGCGCCGGCACCTGGGCCGATCGCGGCTTGCCGTTGACCTCGACGGAAACTGCGTGAAGCGTCTCGCTCACTGGCTTCTCGCTCTCTCGCGCGCTTCGCGCAGCGCACGGGCCGCGAGCACGCCGGCGAGGTGACGGCGATATTCGGCGCTCGCGTGGAGGTCGCTGCCGGGCTCCGTTTCGGCTGCCGCGGCGTGGGCCGCGTCGTTCACTGCCGCGTCCTCGAGACGCGTGCCGAGCAGGCGTGCCGAGATCTTCGGAAACGCGAGCGGCGTTCCCCCGGCTCCGCCCAGGCCGAATGCCGCGCGCACGCAGCGCCCGTCGCCGTCGATCGCGACCTGGGCCGCGGCCGCGACCATCGCGAAGTCTCCGTGGCGCACGGAAATTTCCGTGAAAGCGGAACCCGTGCGCCGCCAGGACCACGCCGGCCAGTGGATTTCCTCGAGGCATTCGTCGGGCCGAGCGTTCGTCGCCATCGGGCCGGCGAAGAATTTTTCGGCTTCGAGCGTGCGCGTTCCTCTCGCCGAACGCAGCAACATGCGCGCTCCCAGCACCTGCGCGACGAGCGGCAGCTCGGCCGAAGGATCGGCGTGCGCGAGGCTGCCGCCCACCGTGCCGCGATTTCGCGTTTGACCGTGGCCCACCCAGGAGAGCGCCTGGCGAAGAAGCGGCACGCTCGCGGCAAGCGCGTCGTCGCGCTCGACCAGGCACTGCCGCGCGCAGGCGCCGGTGCGTACGGCGTCTTTTTCGACTGCGACGAATTTCAGGGCAGCGATCTCGTTGATGTCGATGAGCCAGGCGGGGCGCACCAGCCGCATCGCCATCATCGGCACGAGGCTCTGGCCGCCCGCGAGGAGCTTCGCGCCGTCGCCGTGCGTCGCGAGCAACGCGCAAGCCTCGGAAAGCGAAGCGGCGCGGGCGTATTCGAACGGAGCGGCCTTCAAGGTGCGATCCCCGGAGTGAGGCCGTATCATAAGGCAAGAACCCGTCGGCCCCGCGCCCTGTGCACGGCTCTCCGCCTCGCGCGTTCAAAAACCGAGGGATCCGATGGAAATCAGGCTGACCCTGCGCCCGGGGATGTCAGGCACGAAAAAGCTGCTCGCTCGCTACGGCGAGCGGCTGGTCTGCGTCCGCTATCGATACGACCGAGCGAGCGGGAGACGCGTCAAGACCGCAGAGCTGATCGTCGAGGACGTCGCGTGGGCGGGTCGCGCGCGCAAACCGCGCCGCAACGACCACGACCTCGTCGGCGTTCGGATCGATTGGAAAGAGAGCGAACTGCGCGCAGCAGTCAAGCGCGCGGGCGGCATCTGGAGGCCGCGACAGCGGTTGTGGGAACTCTCCTGGGATGCGGTCCGCACCTTGGGACTGCACGGCCGGGTCGTCGAATAATTTCCCGGGAAAAATGGAACCCGAATATATAGCGGCATATGGTGCCATATACCGGTAGATGTTTGCATATACCGATGTATGGTTTTAGGATGTCCGGGATCAGGTTCATTACTAGTTAGAACTCACTTTAGTCGAGAAGCGAAAACGAAAGCGATATTCATCTCGATGCCTTTGCTCGTAGCGTTGTCCTTGGCGGGATGCACCGCAGAACAGGCTTACGGCACGGCTCAAGCGTGGCAGCGTAACCAATGCAGCC